>Ga0079224_100000184_pt1 | contig 52739 bp, 47 predicted proteins | sample Stecom2015_FD_80414 | JGI IMG/M metagenome (GOLD analysis project Ga0079224, IMG submission 80414) | Agricultural soil microbial communities from Utah to study Nitrogen management - Steer compost 2015 | ecosystem: Environmental > Terrestrial > Soil > Agricultural land | place: USA: Utah... | reverse complement strand
TCGATGTTTCACCGAGTCTATCCCAGAGCGTCTCGCCATTTTAGGGAAGAGGGGCTTTTAGGCGGTTCTCCGCCTGGACTCTTCGAAACCCAAGTGAATATAAGGAATTTGGCGGAGAGGGTGGGATTCGAACCCACGTGGGGCGCAATGCCCCCAACCGATTTCGAGTCGGTGCCGTTATGACCGCTTCGGTACCTCTCCGTAGGAACCTGTTTGCTTGACCCTCCGGCGCCTCCCTCAGCCGATTTCGAGTCAGCGCCGTCAGGCGTGCCGGCATGCGCTCCGAAGAAGTCGCCGTCAAGGGGTTAATACTGTAGCGCAAGCTCGCCAAAGCTTCCAGTCGGCCGCGGTCTAACCAAGGTATACTGGGTAGCCGCTACGCGCTTTGGCCCCGGCGTTATTGGGGAGCGCATAGTCTACAACACTAAGGCGCCTAGACGAAGTGAAATTTCAACGGCAGTCGACCCTTTCGCCGGTGCACTTGCTGATGGCGACGGTGGCCCTGGGGCTTTGCTACCTGGCCTGGGCAGGCTATCTGGGCAAGCCGAACCTGCTCGGTCGCATCCGGGACAGCGGGGAGCTTGTCGTCGTCACGCGCCTGGGCCCATCGACCTACTACGAAACCCAGTACGCCGGCCCCCGGGGCCTGGAGTACGACCTGGCGCAACTCTTCGCCCAGGAGCTGGGAGTATCGCTCCGGCTGATCGTTGCTTCCGACCCCGGTCAGGTTTTCAACGCCCTAGCCAACCGCAGCGCCCACGTCGCCGCCGCGGGGCTGAACGTAACCGCCGAGCGCGAGGCGCGCTTCCGTTTCACCGAGCCGTACATGAGCTCGCAGCAGCTCCTAGTCTACCGCGCCGGCAATCCGCGGCCTCGGAAGCTGGAGGACCTCGTTGGCGGCACGCTGCAGGTGGTGGCGCACAGCAACCATGCCGAGTTCCTGCGTGAGGCGCGCGAAGCCGTGCCGGAGCTGACCTGGACCGAAACCAGCGAGCTCAGCCCCGACGACCTGCTCTATCAGGTATGGAGCCGACAGCTGGACTACACCATCGCCGACTCCAACGACCTCGTGCTCAGCCAGCAGTTCTATCCGGAGCTGCGCTCGGCGTTCGCCCTGACCGAGCCCCAGGGCATCGCCTGGGCCATGGTGCGCAGCGACGATGACAGCCTGTTCCAGGCGGCCGAGCGCTTTTTCGAGCGCATCCGCAACGACGGCACCCTGTCCCACCTGATGGAGAAGTATTACGGCCATCTGAACAACTTCGACTACGTCGGCACCCGGACTTTCATGCGCCATATCACCGAGCGGCTGCCCAAGTACCGTGAGCTTTTCGAGCAGGCAGCCGAGGAAACCGGGCTCGACTGGCGGCTGCTGGCGGCCATCGGCTACCAGGAATCGCACTGGAACCCGCGCGCCGTCTCGCCGACTGGGGTGCGCGGCATCATGATGCTGACGCTGAACACGGCCAAATCCCTGGGAGTCAGCAACCGGCTGGATCCAAAGCAAAGCATACTCGGCGGCGCCCGCTACCTGGCGCAAACCAAGCAGCGGATCCCGGAACATATCCCCGAACCCACCCGCACCTGGCTCGCGCTGGCGGCATACAACGTCGGCCTGGGGCATTTGGAGGATGCCCGCATGCTGACGGCGGCCCAAGGCAAAAACCCCGACTCCTGGACCGACGTCAAGGAGCATCTGCCGCTGCTCGCCAAGAAGGAGTGGTACAGCAAAACCCGTTACGGCTATGCCCGCGGCTGGGAGCCCGTTCGCTACGTCGAAAACGTGCGCCTCTACTATGAGCTACTGGTGCGGATCACCGAGCCGGGCCTGCTGCAGGAGACCGCGCTGGGCGAGCTGGCCGGCAACGGCGAGACCGGGTGGGGCTTCCGGCTCGGCAAGAGCCTGCAATCGCTGTATTGACGCCGTTCAGGCCCTGCCCTCGCCGACATCGTGTTATCCTGCGGTCAAACCGACGCTGGCATGATGACAGCTGCAAGAACCGCCCAAGCCACCCCGTCTTCGGCTCGCGCCTGACGGTCCAGGCGCTTTTCGACAGCCATCCCAACCACGAGGAAAGCGCTCATGAACGAGCTGAGCATCGAATTCCTGTTCGACTTCGGCAGTCCCAATGCCTACTTGTGCCATGCTGTGATTCCTTCGCTGGAGCAACGGCTGGAGGTGAAGTTTCAGTACGTACCCGTGCTGCTCGGCGGTCTGTTCAAGCTCACCGGCAACCGCTCCCCGATGGAAACCTACGCCGGGGTGAAAAACAAGCTGGAGTATCTGCACCGCGAGACGGAGCGCTTTATCTCCCGCCACGGCATCAACGAGTTCAAATGGAATCCGCACTTCCCAGTCAACACCCTGCTCATCATGCGTGGTGCTGTTGCAGCTCAGCGGGAATCGGAGAAGCTCTACCGGAAATACGTCGACGTCGTGTTCTCCTGCATGTGGGAGCAGGGGCTGAAAATGGACGAGGAAGTCGTGGTGCGGAAAGCCCTCGCCCAGGCCGGCCTGGACGCCGAGCAGCTGCTGCGGGCGACGCAAGACCCCGAAGTGAAGGACACGCTCAAGGCAAACACCCAGCGGGCTTTCGAGCGCGGCGCCTTCGGCGTTCCGACCTTCTTCCTGGGCGAGGAGATGTTCTTCGGCAAGGATCGCCTACGCGAGCTGGAAGACGAAATCCAGCGCCTCAGGTCGCGGCTGTGCTGAAGCGGCTGCGCAGACCCCCGTTCTCTCTGGGTTGATGCAGGAGAAGTCCATGCTCCCAATATCGGTTCTCGACCTTGCCTACGTCACGCGCGGCTCGACACCGGCCGACGCCTTGCGAAATTCCCTCGACCTGGCGCAGCACGTGGAGCGCTGGGGCTACCACCGCTTCTGGCTGGCCGAGCACCACAACATGGTAGGCATCGCCAGCTCCGCCACCTCGGTCGTGATCGGCTACATCGCCGGCGGCACCCGCAAGATCCGCGTCGGCGCAGGCGGCATCATGCTGCCCAACCACTCGCCGCTGGTGATCGCTGAGCAGTTCGGCACGCTGGAGTCGCTGTACCCTGGCCGCATCGATCTTGGCCTCGGCCGCGCGCCGGGAACCGACCAGCGCACCTTGCGCGCCTTGCGCCGCGATCCCACCAGTGCCGACAGCTTCCCGCAGGACGTCCAGGAGCTGCGGGCCTACTTTGCCGACCCCGAGCCCAACCAGGCGATCCGCGCCGTGCCGGGAGCCGGGCTGAAGGTTCCGCTCTGGATACTCGGCTCCAGCCTGTTCGGCGCCCAGCTCGCTGCTATGCTGGGCCTGCCCTACGCCTTTGCCTCGCATTTCGCGCCGCAAGCGCTGATGGACGCCCTGACCATTTACCGCCAGACCTTCAGGCCGTCGGAGCAGCTGCAGCGCCCCTATACCATGGCCGGCATCAACGTCATCGCCGCCGAGACCGACGAGGAGGCCAGGCGCCTGTTCACCTCCGCGCAGCAGCAGTTCACCAACCTGGTCCGCGGCCGCCCCGGACAGTTGCCGCCGCCCATCGACGACATCGAAACTTATTGGACACCGGCGGAGAAGGCCTACGTCGAAACCGCCCTCGCCTGCTCCTTCGTCGGCTCGGCCGAGACCGTGCGCAACAAGCTGCAGGAATTCATCGAACGCACCGGGGTGGACGAGCTGATCGTCGCCGCGGCGATCTACGACCATTCCGCCAGGCTGCGCTCCTACGAGATCCTGGCCGAGGCCATGGGGCTGCAGCTGTCGGAGTGAGGCGTCGCCCCGGCGACGACGATCCTCGCGCAGCCCCGCCACACAGGGCCTTGCGCGGCCCGCAGCGGGCCCGAGCCGCCGCAGCGGCTCGGGCGCCAGACGCGTTGCTCCGCGCGGGGATGGAGGCGACGCCGTGCGCCGGATCGAGAACCGAAGCAGGCACCAGGGCCGCGGCTTCGCCGAGACGAACTTGAGAAAAGAAGAAGGGCCTGCGCTTTCGCGTAAGCCCTTCGTGATGGCTGGGGGACTAGGATTCGAACCTAGATTAACGGAGTCAGAGTCCGCTGTCCTACCGTTAGACGATCCCCCAATTGAGACCGGTATATTAGCGCTTGGAGAATTGCTTGGCGCGACGAGCCTTGCGCAGTCCGACCTTCTTGCGCTCGACCATGCGCGCGTCGCGAGTAACGAAGCCGGCCTTGCGCAGAGGGGTGCGCAGCTCCTCGTCATACTCCATCAGGGCGCGGGCCAGTCCATGCCGGATGGCGCCGGCCTGACCGCTGATGCCGCCGCCCTTGACGGTAATTTTAATATCGAACTTGTCGGCCGCCTCAATCAACTCCAGCGGCTGGCGAACCAGCATGCGCGAGGTTTCGCGGCCGAAGTACTCCTCGAGCGGCTTCCCGTTGACGGTGATGTTGCCGCTGCCGGGCCTCAGAAAAACCCGCGCCGTGGAGGTTTTACGGCGACCGGTGCCGTAGTTTTGTTCTACTGCCATGAGTTCGATCCGTTACTCGCTAAACTTGTGGCGCCTGCTCAGATTTCCAGCGGCTTGGGCTGCTGGGCCTCGTGCCGATGATCGGGACCGGCATAAACCTTGAGCTTCTTGAACATGGCGCGGCCGAGCCGATTCTTCGGCAACATTCCCTTGACCGCGTACTCAATGACGCGCTCGGGAGCCTTGTCGATCAGCTTCTCGAAGGTGATGCTCTTCAGCCCGCCGATCCAGCCACTGTGGGAATAGTACACCTTGTCGGTCGCCTTGCGGCCGGTGACCTTTACCTTCTCGGCGTTAACGACAATGATGTAATCGCCGGTATCGACATGCGGAGTATATTCCGGCTTGTGCTTGCCACGCAGGCGGCGAGCGATCTCGCTGGCGAGACGCCCCAGGGTCTTGCCAGTCGCGTCGACCACGTACCAGTCGCGCTTGATGTCTGCCTGCTTTGCACTAAAGGTTTTCATTACAGCAAAACTCCGAAGCTGCCGCTCCTGTCGAAGGCCGGCAATGATACAAAATGGCCAGGCGCGATACAAGCGGCCGCGCGCAACAGATACAGCAACCGGATCTGGCGCGCCGACATGAATCCGGGAGATAACTCGGTAAACTTCGGGCTCTCGCGCCCTTGCGCCGCCCGACTGCGGGCGAGATTCTGGCATGCGCCGCGGCGACCGTCAAGGTCGCCACTCCGGATCTTCCACAGGCCGCGCGCCTCGCTTGCGCTCGCCGCGGCAAGCATCGACAATCATCGCAGATGTCGGCAGTTGCTGCGCCGGACGTCGACGCGCAGCCCCATGCCGTTTGCTTGAAAGGAGGCTTGCCTTGATTGCACAACGCCACTACTCGCCGCTGGACCGGCTGCTGATGAACGTCGACGTCGGCCTGCGCACCCTGCTGGGCAATCCGATCCCGACCGACCGTCCCAATCCAGCCGACGGCCTGCCGGAAGCCGAGCTGAGCGATGCCGAGCGGCGCGAGGCCATGCGGCTGATGCGGGTCAACCACACCGGCGAGGTCTGCGCCCAGGCGCTCTACCAGGGCCAAGCCCTGAGCGCGCGCAGCGACGAGGTCAGGGAGCTGATGCAGCAGTCGGCCGCCGAGGAGAACGATCACTTGATCTGGTGTCGCCAGCGTGTCGAGGAGCTGGGCGGCCGGGTCAGCGTTCTCAACCCGCTGTTCTACCTCGGCTCGCTCGCCATCGGCGCCGCGGCCGGTCTTGCCGGCGACAAGTGGAGCCTCGGCTTTCTGGCCGAGACCGAGCGCCAGGTCGAGGATCATCTCGATGGCCATCTCCAGCGACTGCCCGAGACCGACCAGAAGACCCGCGCCATCGTTGAGCAGATGAAGGTGGACGAGCGCAAGCACGCGACCACCGCACTGCATGCCGGCGGCGCCGAGCTGCCCTTCCCGATTCGCCAGGCCATGCGGCTGGCTTCGAAGGTGATGACCAAATCGACTTACTGGATCTGAACGCAACAGGCCCGGCATGTCGCCGGGCCTGTCGGGTTGGAGCGTTGCCGCAAGCTCAGAGGCTGATGCCGATGTCCTGCCCGGGCTCGAGATTGCGGCCGTAGAAGATCTCAGACATCTCCCGCCGCAGCTCGCGACGGATCATGGCCTTCTCTTCCTCGGACAGCGAATCGGCCGACTGCTCGCCGAAGATGTAGTTGTCGAGGTTGAGCTCCTTGAGCAGCATCTTGGTGTGAAAGATGTGCTCCTGGTAGACGTTGACATCGATCATGTGATAGCGCCGCTTCGTGTCCTCGGACATGAAGTTCTGGATCGAGTTGATCTCATGATCGATGAAGTGCTTCTGGCCCGCGATGTCCCGCGTGAAGCCGCGCACGCGATAATCGATGGTGACAATGTCCGAGTCGAAGGAGTGAATCAGAAAATTCAACGCCTTCAGCGGCGAGATCACGCCGCAGGTGGACACGTCGATGTCGGCGCGGAAGGTCGCAATCCCGCGTTCCGGATGGCTTTCCGGATAAGTGTGGACAGTGATGTGGCTCTTGTCCAAGTGCGCCACAACGGAGTCCGGCAGCGGCCCGGGCGTCGGCCGGCCGTTGATCCGGTCCTTTTCCACGACTTCCTGCTCGGCCACCAGGATGGTGACGCTGGCACCTTGCGGCTCATAGTCCTGCCGCGCAATATTGAGGATGTTCGCGCCTATGATCTCGGATACCTGGGTCAGGATCTGCGTCAGGCGCTCAGCGTTGTAGACCTCATCGATGTACTCGATATAGGCTTGGCGCTGCTCCGCTGTCTTGGTGTAGCAGATGTCGTAGATGTTGAAACTCAGAGATTTGGTCAGGTTGTTGAACCCGTGGAGTTTAAGCTTCTCGGAGACCAAATCTGACCCTCCAGCAGAGAGTGCACCACCCGAAATGGGACGACCCCTGGCCCCGCCACGAGACGGAACCAGACCAAGGCGCGCAATTATGCACAAAATCCCTTTCGATACTAGATCTGCTTCGCAACTTTTTTATCCCTGAAGCAGGCGCGTGCTGACTTTGACCAGATCCGGCACGCCGCGTTCCCTGCAGCGGCCACCGGCTGCCGGCAACAACCAACCGGCACTAGACGCGAGCTTCCTCCCCAACGCCGTATTCCGGCACCGCTCCACGGTCAGGAGCCGGCTGCGTCAGGGGTGACGAGGTCGAAATCGTAACTAATCTCGGCCGTCTTGCCGAGCATGATGGAGGCCGAGCAGTACTTCTCCATCGACAGGGCGATCGCGCGCGCCACCACGGCCTCGGTGAGACCGTTGCCGGCAACTTTATAATGCAAATGGATCTTGGTGAATACTTGCGGCGGCTTGGGCGCCCGCTCAGCCTCGATCTCGACCTCGCACCCGGTCACGTCATGCCGACCGCGCCGCAGAATGTGCACCACGTCGAAGGCCGAGCAGCCTCCCAGCCCCATCAAGAGCATTTCCATGGGCCGCGGCCCCTGGTTCCGCCCACCGGCGTCCGGCGGACCGTCCAAGACCACGCTGTGCCCGCTACCCGAGCGGGCTTCGAAGCTGGCTTCACCCTTCCACTTGACCGTCGCTTTCATGACTGTCTGCCTCTTCCGCGCCACAAGGCGCCCGTCGCCAGACCTTGGCAACTTTTCCTCGCGGCCCAATGTCTTAACCCGGGCGGAGTATAGCGATCCCGGGCCAGCGACATCAAAACATGGCCGTATCCAAGCTTATGTTCTGGTACTCTAGTACCATCTCTTTCATATAACGTTTGTTGGACTTGGCCGGTCTTCCGCCAAAGGAAAGAGAATGCTACAGCCACTGCAAAAGCCAACAGGCAACTCCTCGATCGACTTTCTCCTGCAGCACTGCCACCGACGCCGCTATCCGCCCAAGACGGGCATCATCTACGCGGGCGACAAATCGGATGCGCTCTACTACATCATCGAAGGCTCGGTCTCGGTGCTGATGGAGGACGAGAACGGGCACGAGATCGTGCTCGCCTACCTCAACGCCGGCGATTTCTTCGGTGAAATGGGCCTGTTCGGCCAGGAGAGCGAGCGCAGCGCCTGGATCCGCACCCGCACCCACTGCGAGCTGGCGGAGATCAGCTACAACCGGTTCCGCCAGATCGCCAAGACCGATCCGGAGATCCTGTTCCCGGTCGTGGGCCAGATGGCCGACCGCCTGCGCCGGACCAGCCGCAAGGTGGGCGACCTCGCGTTCCTGGACGTCACCGGCCGCATCGCGGGCACGCTGCTCGAGCTCTGCAAGCAGCCGGACGCCATGACGCACCCGGACGGCATGCAAATCCGCATCACCCGTCAGGAGCTGGGGCGCATCGTCGGCTGCTCGCGGGAAATGGTCGGGCGGGTGTTGAAGAACCTGGAGGAGGAAGGGCTGATTTCCGTCTCCGGCAAGACCATCGTGGTGTTCAACACGCGCTAGCAGGCTCGCTGCGCGCCAGCAACGGCAACCGCTTCCGGGGCTCTCCGGCGAGCCTCCAGGCGCACACCATCCCCGCGCAGGCCATCGCACTGACCACCGAGCGCCGCGCCCGGACCAGCGTCCTTCATCCGAGCATGAACAGTTCGCGCAGCTTGGCGCCAGGATCGGGCGCGCGCATCATGCTCTCGCCGACCAGGAATGCATGCACGCCGTTGGCGCGCATCAGCTCCACTTCCTCGCTGATATGGATCCCGCTCTCGGTGACCAGCAACGTGTCGGCCGGCACCCGCTCCTTCAGCCGCAACGTGGTGCGAATGTCGGTGTGGAAGGTGTGCAGGTCGCGGTTGTTGATGCCGAGCAACGGCGGCCGCAACTCCAGCGCCCGCTCCAGCTCCTCTTCGGTGTGCACTTCCACCAGCGCGTCCATGCCCAGCTCCTGGGCCAGCTGATGCAGCTCCCGCAGCATGGCGTCGCCGAGCGCGGCCACGATGAGCAGCACACAGTCGGCCCCAAGAGCCCTGGCCTCGTAAACCTGGTAGGGATCGATGACGAAGTCCTTGCGCAGCACCGGCAGCGAGCAGGCGGCGCGAGCCTCCTGCAGGTGCAGCTCGTGGCCTTGAAAGAACTCATGATCGGTGAGCACCGATAGACAGCTGGCGCCCCCTGCTTCGTAGCTGCGGGCCAGCTGCGCCGGCTTGAAATCCTCGCGGATGACGCCCTTGCTCGGGGAGGCGCGCTTGATCTCGGCGATCACGCCGGGGCGACCGGCAGCGATGTGCTCCCGCAGCCGGGCGACGAAGCCACGCGGCTCGGGCGCGTGCTCGACCTGGCTGCGCAGCGAGGCGAGCGGCAGGATCTGGCTGCGTTCGGCGACCTCGGCCGCCTTGCGATCGAGGATTCTTTGCAGAATGTTGGACTGCTGCCGCTCCGTCATGCCTCCACCTCCTGCGTAAAAGTGACGAACTGCTCGAGCTTGCGCGCCGCGGCACCCGACTCCAGCATCTCGCGCGCCCGCTCCAGCCCTGCCTCCAGTGTATCGGTCAAATCAGCGGCGTAGATCGCGGCGCCGGCATTGAGGATGATCATGTCCTTGGCCGGTCCCGGCTCGCCGGCGAAGGCACGCCGGATCAGGGCGAGGCTCTCGTTGGCATCCTTTGCATGTATGGCTTCCAGCGCGGTGCGGGCAATGCCGAACTGCTCGGGGCTGATGGTGTATTCCCGGATGTCACCGTCCACCAGCTCGGCCACCCAGGTCGGGGCGGCGATGCTGATCTCGTCGAGCCCGTCCTGGGCATGGACCACCAGCACGTGCCGACTGCCCAGCTCGCGCAGCACCTCGGCCACCGGGCGCAGCCATTCGCGCCCGTAGACGCCGAGCAGCTGATGCGGAGCGCCGGCCGGGTTGGTCAGCGGCCCCAGGATGTTGAAGATGGTGCGCACAGCCATCTCCCGCCGGGGCGCGACGGCATGCCGCATGGCGGAGTGGAACAGCGGCGCGAACAGAAAGCCGACCCCGACTTCCTCGATGCAGCGCTCCACCTGCCGTGGCGACAGCTCCAGCCGAGCGCCGGCCGCCTCCAGCAGGTCGGCGCTGCCTGACTTGCTGGACACGGAGCGGTTGCCGTGCTTGGCGACCTTGCCGCCCGCCGCTGCCACCACGAAGGCCGACGCCGTGGACACGTTGAACGTGCCGCGGGCGTCGCCGCCGGTGCCGCACGTATCAACCAGGTGCTTGGTATCGACCTTGATGCCGGTCGCCAGCTCACGCATGACCCGGGCGGCGGCGGTGATCTCGTCCACCGTCTCGCCCTTCATGCGCAGGCCCACCAGGAAACCGCCGATCTGGGCCGGCGTGCACTCTCCCGTCATGATGGCGCGCATCACGGCCGCCATCTCGTCCTGGCTAAGGTTCTGCCGCTCGGTGATGCGGCGCAAGGCGTTCTGAATGTTCATGGCTGCTCCGTCAAACGGCCTGCGGCTGCCGACGTAGGAAATTCGCCAATAGCTCGTGGCCAGCTTCCGAGAGTATCGACTCGGGATGAAACTGCACACCCTCGATATCCAGGGTCCGGTGCCGCACGCCCATGATCTCCTCCATGCTGCCATCGGGCTGCTGGGTCCAGGCGGTAACCTCGAGGCAGTCCGGCAGCCGAGTCTTGTCGATGACCAGGGAATGATAGCGGGTCGCCCGCAGCGGATTGGGCAAGCCGGCGAACACGCCCTTGCCGGCGTGATGGACCGGCGAGGTCTTGCCGTGCATCACTCGCCCGGCCCGCACCACGTGTCCGCCGAAGGCCTGGCCGATGGCCTGATGGCCGAGGCAGACGCCCAGAATCGGCACCTTGCCGCCGAACTCCCGGATCACCGCCAGCGAGATGCCGGCCTGCTCCGGCCGGCCGGGGCCAGGGGAAATGACGATGTGCTGCGGCTGCATGGCGCGAATGTCATCCAGGCTCAGGGCGTCGTTGCGAGCCACCTCGACCTCGGCCCCCAGCTCGGCCAAATACTGCACCAGGTTGTAGGTAAACGAATCGTAATTGTCGATGACGAGCAGCATGACGGGCCCTCCTTCACGCGCTGGGCTCGGGGTTATCGAGGCCGCGCTCGGCCATTTCCACGGCGCGAAACAATGCCCGCCCCTTGTTGAGGGTCTCCTGCCACTCCAGTTCGGGAACGGAATCAGCGACCACTCCGGCGCCGGCCTGGACGTAGAGGGTCTTGTCCTTGATCACCGCGGTGCGGATAGCGATCGCCATGTCCATGTTGCCGCTGTACGACAGATAGCCGACCGCGCCACCGTAAATCCCGCGCTTGACCGGCTCCACCTCGTCGATGATCTCCATGGCGCGGATCTTGGGCGCGCCGGACAGGGTGCCGGCCGGAAAGGTGGCGCGCAGGGCGTCGATGGGGGTCAGCCCCGGCTTGAGGCGTCCGGTGACGTTGGAGACGATGTGCATCACATGCGAGTAGCGCTCGATGGCCATCTGGTCGGTGACCCGCACGCTGCCGGTCTCGCTGACACGACCGACGTCGTTGCGGGCGAGATCGATGAGCATGAGATGCTCGGCGATTTCCTTGGGATCGGCCAGCAGCTCGGCTTCCAAGGCCTTGTCCTCGGCCTCGGTGGCACCCCGGCGGCGGGTGCCGGCCAGCGGCCGCACCGTGATCTCGCCATTGTCGAGCCGCACCAGAATCTCCGGCGACGAGCCGACCACATGGAAGTCGCCGAGGTCGAGGTAGAACAAGTAGGGCGACGGGTTGGTGCAGCGCAGGGACCGATAGAGATCCAGCGGCGAGGCATGATAGGGCGCCCACATGCGCTGCGACGGCACCACCTGCATGACGTCGCCGGCGGCGATGTAGTCTTTGATGCGCTCGACAGCCCGCTCGAAGCCGGACTGGGTGAACTCGGACTTGAATTCCTCTTCGCTGATCTGCCGCCCAGGGCGGGCCGGCTGGTAGACGCTGCCGGCGCTGCGCAGCCGCCGCGTCAGTTCTTCCAGCCGGGCCTGGCCGCGCTCGAACGCCCCCGGCTCAGCGGGATCGGCATGCACCACCAGGTACAGCCGGCCGGCCAGGTTGTCCAGCACCAGCACCTCGTCGGAAACCAGGAACAGGATATCGGGGACGCCGATGGGGTCCGGATTGGGGCAGCGTGCCAGCCGCGGCTCGATGTAGCGCACCGTGTCATAGCCGAAATAGCCGACCAGCCCCCCCAGGAAGCGCGGCGCCTTGGGCATGTCCGGCGGCGGCGCGACCCGGAAGCCAGCATAGAATTCCTCGATCCAGGCCAGCGGATCGTCGACTTCCAGCTGCTGCTGCAGCGCGCCGTCGAGGCGCAGCTCGACCCGCTGACCGGTTACGGTGAGCACGCGCCGGGCCGGCAGTCCAATGATGGAATAGCGGCCCCATTTCTCGCCTCCCTGCACCGACTCGAACAGGTAGGAGTACGGACCTTTGGCAAGCTTGAGGTAGGTGCTGAGCGGCGTGTCGAGATCAGCGAGGATCTCGCGCACCAGAGGAATGCGGTTGTAACCCTCGGCTGCGAGGGCGTCGAATTGGGTCTGATTCATGATTCACCATCCGTCGGGCGAAAAGGGAAGAACGCGCTGACAAATCAGGTGTCAGCGACGCCATCGCCGCGATTCGGCATGGTAAATCACGTATTCAGAAACCCAGGAGATCATGCGATCGTTTTCAATTGTTCCGCCAGTTCACGAAGATCTTCGACCACCAGGTCGGGTGAGGTCAAGCGGATATCCTCGCCGTGATTATAACCATAGGGAACGCAGACCACCGCCATGCCCGCGCGGCGGGCCGCCAGCACGTCGTTGCGGGAGTCCCCGACCATGACGGTCGCCTCCGGCGTCACGCCCAGCTGCCGAGCGGCATGCAGCAGCGGCGCCGGGTGCGGCTTTTTCTCCGCCAGGGTGTCGCCGCCCACCGTGACCGCGAAGCAATCGGCAATACCCAGACTATCCAGCAGCGGGGCGACGAACCGCTCCGGCTTGTTGGTGACGAGGCCCAGCGCCAGCCCGTGCGCCTGCAGCGCGCGCAGGCATTCCTCGACGCCGGGATAGAGCCGGCTGTGGCGATCCAGGTGCCGCTGGTAGTGTTCGAAGAACAACGGCAGCGCCCGCTGCAGCTCGTCTGCCGGCGGCTCGCCGTCCATCGCGCCGGTGAGGGCGCGCTTGACCAGGCGCTCGGCGCCGTTGCCCACCCAGCGGCGCACCCGCGCCTCGCCGGCCGGCGGCCGGCCCAGATCGGCCAGCATGGCGTCCACCGCCACGGCCAGGTCCGGCACGCTGTCCACCAGGGTGCCATCCAGATCGAACAGGACCGCCTCGATGTCGCCCAGGGTCATGTGCCCACCTTGGCCAGCTCTTCGCGCATGGCGCGAATGACAGCGGCATAGTCGGGTTGACCGAAGATGGCCGAGCCGGCGACGAAGGTATCCGCACCCGCCTCGGCCACCGCCCGGATGTTCTCGACCTTGATGCCGCCGTCCACTTCCAGCCGGATCGGCAGGCCACTGGCGTCGATCATGGCGCGCGCCTCGCGCAGCTTCTGCAGGGTGCTCGGGATGAAGGTCTGCCCGCCGAACCCCGGGTTGACCGACATCAGCAGCACCATGTCGACCTTGTCCATCACATACTTGAGATAGTCCAGCGGCGTGGCGGGATTGAACACCAGCCCCGCCTTGCAGCCGTGGTCGCGGATCAGCTGCAGCGTGCGATCGATATGCTCGCTGGCCTCGGGGTGGAAGGTGATGTAGGTGGCGCCGGCCTTGGCGAAGTCCGGGATGATGCGGTCCACCGGCTTGACCATCAGGTGCACGTCGATGGGCGCGGTGACGCCGTGCTTGCGCAGGGCTTCGCACACCAGGGGGCCGAAGGTGAGGTTGGGGACGTAGTGGTTGTCCATGACATCGAAATGGATGATGTCGGCCCCTGCGGCCAGCACCCTGTCCACCTCTTCGCCCAACTTGGCGAAGTTAGCTGAAAGAATCGAGGGAGCGATCAGATAGTCGCGCATAAGCGATCGGTCAGTGGCCGCGAAAAAGGAGTGCAAACTCTACCCCATATGTCGTTTTCTTTCAGCAGCCAGGGTGCTGCGCCCGACGTCCGGGCGGCCTACTGCGACGGGATGGCCAGGATCTTGTCGATCCGGTAGCCGTCCATGTCAACGACTTCGAATATCCACTGCCGCCAGCGCAGCCGCTCGCCGGTCTGCGGCAGATGATCGAGCCGCGCCAGCAGCCAGCCGGCCAGCGTATGGTAGCCTTCGCCCGCCTGCAATTCCGGCAGCTCCAGCAGCTCGCTGACCTCGTCCAGGGGCAGGCGGCCGTCGAGCAACCAGGAGCCGTCGTTGCGGCGCACCGCCTGCAGCTCGGGCGAGCCGTCGTATTCGACCAGCCCGCCGGCGATGACCTTGAACAAGTCGGCGGTGGTGACGATGCCGAGCAGGCTGCCGTACTCGTCGACCACCAGCGCCAGGTGCACCGGCCCGCGCTTGAGCAGCTCCAGCACCTTGAGCAAGCCGGTGCTTTCCGGCACCGCCGCTACCGGGCGCATGGCAGCGCGCAGATCCAGCGGCTGGCCCAGCAGGCAGCGGTTGAGGATATCCTTGGCCTGCACCGCCCCGAGCACATTGTCGATGTCGCCGTCGCAGACCAGCAGCCGCGAGTGGCGGGTGTCGCGCAGCTTGGCGCGGATCACGTCGTCGGGAGCGTTGACGTCGATCCAGTCGACGTTCGGCCGCGGCGTCATGACGGCGCCGACGGGGCGGTCGGCCAGACGCATGACGCCGACGATCATCTCCTGCTCTTCCGGCTCCACCACCCCGGCCTGGGCCGCCTCCCGCAACACCATGCGGATCTCGGCATCGCTCACAGTGGCGCGCGGCTGGACCCGGCCACCCAGCAGGCGCAGCACGGCCTCGGTCGACCAATCCAGCAACGTCACCAACGGCGAGGCCATGCGGGCCAGTCCAGTCAGCGCCGGGGCGGTGAAGCAGGCCAGCCGCTCGGCGTTGCGCAACGCCAGCTGCTTGGGCACCAGCTCGCCGATGATGAGAGAAAGGTAAGTGATGCCACCGACCACGATGGCAAGCGCGAGCACCCGGGCCACGCTGGCCAGGCTCGGCAGGGCGCTCGCAATGGCCTCGGCCAGCGGTCCCGCCAGCGCGGCACCGCCGAACGCTCCGGCCAGGATGCCGACCAGAGAGATGCCCACCTGCACGGCCGACAGAAAGCGCCCTGGATCCTCCGCCAGCCGCAGAGCCGCTGCCGCGCCTCGTTGGCCCTGCCCGGCCAACTCCCGCAGGCGGCTTTTGCGGGCGGATACCACGGCCAGCTCGGACATGGCGAAAAAGCCATTGAGGACGATCAGGATCAGGATGATCCCAAGCTTCAGCAGCATAGGCGCCTGGCCGCCCGCCCGATCCGCCGCCGCTGCCCGTCAGAGCCCGGAGGACAGCAGCCGCAGCTGGCGACGCAGTTCGTCGAGCTCGTCGAGCAGCTCCAGCACCAGCGCCGCGCCGGCGTAGTTGAGGCGCAGGTCGCGCGTCAGGCGCAACGCGGTCTGCAGGCGGCGCAGCTCGGTGCCGCGAAAGCGCCAGCTGTCGGGCCGATCGCCGCGCGGCTCCAGCACGCCTTCGTCGACCAGCTCGATGACGGTCTGGACGCTGATATCGCAGACGCTGCACAGCTCGCCGAGCGTGAACTCGATCCGCTCGTCCAGCACCACACCGGTCACTGGGGTCAGTTCTCTGCTCATCGCCTTCACACTCCCAAGTCAGCCCTTGGGTTCATCGGCAACTCTTGAGCCATGCGCTCGTAGAAGGCACGGGCCGCTTCGGTGTTGGCCGGCGGGGTCACGATCTTGAGGACGACGTACTGATCGCCCGGCGGATCGCCCGGCAGCCCGCGGCCCTTGAGGCGCAACTTGCGTCCGCTCTGGGAACCGGCCGGGATGCGCAGCTCCACCGGCCCACCTAGGGTCGGCACGGTCACCGGCCGGCCCAGCGCTGCTTCCCAGGGCGTGATCGGCAGCTCCAGGTAGATGTCGCGCTTGTCGGCGCGGAAATGGGGATGCGGGCGAAAGCTGACCTCGAGGTAGAGATCGCCGGCCGGGCCACCGCCCAGGCCAGGCGCGCCCTGGCCGGCCAGGCGGATGCGCTGGCCTTCGGTAATCCCCTTGGGGATACGCACGTTGAGGGTGCGGGAGCCGGCCAGGATGCGGCCATCGGGGCCAAGCTCGGGAACGTTCAGGGTGATGGTCTGGGTCGCGCCCCGGTAGGCATCCTCCAGCGAGATCTGGATGCGGGCCACCTGATCCTCGCCACGCACCCGAAAACCGCCAGCGCCGGGTCGGCGCGTCCGGCCTCGCCCGAACAGCGCCTCGAAGAAATCGCTGAACTCGCCGACGCCGAAGTCGCCGCCGAAGGAGAAGCCCTGCTCCCAGCCCGGCGGCGGCCGAAACTCCTGCCCCGCCTTCCAGTTGGCGCCGAACTGGTCGTAGGCCTTGCGCTTCTCGGGATCTTTCAGAACCTCGTAGGCTTCTTGAACTTCCTTGAAGCGCTCCTCGGCATCGGGCTCGTCGCTGACGTCGGGATGGTACTTGCGCGCCAGACGCCGATAGGCGCGCTTGATCTCGTCCTGACTGGCATCCCGGGCGACTCCAAGAATCTTGTAGTAGTCCTTGAACTCCATCCGTCACGGTCCTTAGCGAAAAGGCAAGTCCATGATCCCGTGCACGCCACAGCGCACGTCCGCTGCCAGGCCCGGCGTGCACGACCAAAACCGTGGCCCGCCGCCCTGCCCAGTCCCTCCAATCGAAACGATGCCAAGGCCAGCTTACTGCGCTGTCGAATCCATTGTCCACGGCCGTGCCAACTTCTTTCCTGACCAAACTGGCTGGAACAACGCGCCCCTTCCCGGTCCGGCGGCCAGCCGTGGGCAAGAATCATTATGGGGGCTAGCCTGCGGACGACGGCGGCCGCAACGGCAGGGTGACGATGAAGCAGGCGCCGGAACCGGCGGGCTCCGTCAGCTCAATGGTCCCGCCGTGGCCACGCACGATCTCGCGGGCCAAGAACAGTCCCAGCCCCAGCCCCGTGATCGCGGTATCGGCGACATAGCGTTCGAAGCGATCGAAAATCTTGGCGCGGCTCTCGGACGGGATACCGGGACCATGGTCGCGCACCTGCAGCACGGCCCAATCCTGCTCGCGGCGCAGGGTGATCCGGATTTCGGTTCCGGCCGCGTATTTGATGGCGTTGGAGAGCAGATTGCCGACCATCTGCTCCAGCCGCGCCGTGTCCCACTCGCCGACCACGCTTTCGACCAAATCGAGGCTCAGCGGACAACCCGCCCGCTCCAGCGCGATGTCGAACTGGCCCACCACCTCCTTCACCAGCTGGCCGAGATCGGTGGGCTGGAAGTGGAACTCCAGCTTGTCCATGCCGCTGCGGGAGACGTCCAGCAAATCGTCCACCAGCTTGGCCAGCCGCATGGCCTGCCGATTGGCGACGTCGAAGGTTCTGGCCAGCTCGGCCGCAGACGGTGCCACACCGGTTTCGGGGTCGATCCGACGCCTGGCCATCTGCAGCTGCATGATCAAGGTCGTCAGCGGCGTGCGCAACTCGTGAGAGGCGATGGAGAAAAAGCGGTCGCGTGCCTGCACCGCTGCCTGCAGCGCCTCTTCCGCAGCCCGCCGCTCGCTGACGTCGTAGAAAGTGAGCACGGCGTACTCCTGATTGCCTAACTCATCGACCACGGGGGCACCGCTGAAGCTGGCGGTCCATTCGCTCCCGTCGTTCAGCCGCCGCATGCGCAGCTCGAGCCCGGAGAAGGTCTCGCCGCGCAACGCCCGCCGGGACGGCCAGTTCTCTTCCGGGATGAGGTTGCCGTCCAGATCCCGCAGCTCGAACCGGACCGCCTCTCCGCTCTGGCCCGACAAGTCCGCGTTGTCGGGAATGCCATTGAGGCGCCGCGCGGCCGGGTTGACCAGGATCCGGTTGCCTTTGGCGTCGAACAGCACCAGACCGTCGCTGAGGCTGCTGACCAAGCTCTCGAAACGCGCCAAGCCGTGAGCGAGGATGCGGTTGGCCTGCTCCAGATCCGTCCGCGCCTGTTCCAGGCGAGCCTGGCTGCGCACCTTGTCCTCGATGTCGACCGCGGTTCCGTACCAGCGCGCCGGCTGACCGGCGCTGTCCAGATGCGGCACCGAGCGCACCAGATGCCAGCGATAGGCGCCGTCGCTGGCACGCCGGATGCGGCATTCCAGCTCGAACGGGGAATTGGTCCTGATCGCCCGGGCCATAGCAGACCGTAGCGCCGGCAGATCGTCGCGGCAGAGCAGCCGCCGCCAGCCGCCGTTGCGGGATGCCGTCAGATCCAGGCCACTGTAGTCGCGCCAACGCCGATTGACGTACTACAGCGACAGGTCCTGCGCCTGGATCCAGACGATCACCGGCACGTGATCGGCCAGCTCCTGCAGCATCCGCTCCTGCTCCCGCAGCTCCCGCTCGGCCTGCCTTTGCGAGGTGATGTCGGCGCAGGCGCCGATCAGGTGCAGCGGGCGACCGTCGTCGCCGGCGAAAACCCAGCCGCCGTATTGCAGCCAACGCACCGACCGGTCCGGATGCACCACCAGGAAAATGCCCGAGCGCGGGCCCAGCTCGTGGGCAGCAGCTTCCATGTGCGCCTTGACCCCGGCCCGATCGCGGGGGTGGACGATTTGCAGGAATTCGGCCAGCGGCCGCGGCCGTTCACTGTGCTCGACTCCGAACGAACGCTGCAATGCCTCGTCCCAGTAGCCCAGTTGCCGACGCAAGTCGTGGCGAAAGGTGCCGGCTTCGACCACGCTGAGTGCCGCCGACAGCCTGGCCCACCGTTCGTGCGAGGTGCTCTGGGCCTGAGCCAGGCAGCGTGCCAGGTCGGCGACTTCAGCGGCCAGCTCGGCGTTGCGCTGCATCGCTCGCTCCAGCTCCGTCGACAGCCGCTCCAGCCGGCGCGCGGTCAGCATGGCACCGGGGCGGCCGTCCAGATCGAGCGACTGGCAGCAGACCTGGTAGCCTTGCTGCGGCCCGGAAGCGGCGCCGAGCAGGCAGCTGAACAGCTGCTCCTCGCCTTGCAACGCCTTGTTCCAGGCACCCTCCAGCGCCGCCCGCTGCGGCTCCGGCAGCCCAGCCAGCCAGGCGCGCATGTCACCACCGATGCCCGGGACGGGCAGGCCCAGAAGAGCGACGGCTTCCCGGCTGAAGGCAGCGTTGCAGAACTGCAGACGGAAATCCTGGTCGAGCACCAGCACCCAGTCGCTCAGGCGCTCGACCAAGGCATGCAGGAAGGTCGCGGAAGCCGGCCCGCCTGGGGCGGGCGCTAGATTGCCGGGAGCGGTCATTCAGGGATTGTTTCCCGTACGCAGCATCGATTCCATCAAAGCCACCTCCGCTGGATCGGGCAGCCATATCTTTTCAAGGGTAGACGCAAACCGGCTGCGGTCGCCCGCAGCCACCTCGGGGAAAACCCCAGGGCCGGTTACTGTGATTGCTGGCAGCGGCGTGCGCCGGACGGCCGGACAGGCGTCGAAAGCCGAGGGAGGGCTTGCTCGAGCGGCCGGGCTCAGTCCTCTTGCTCCTGCTCCTGATCACGCGTCTCCGGCCACTGCTCTATGCCCATTTCCGAGCCGCGCTCGAACTTGCGCTCCGGCCCGTGCTCCGGCCGCGGCTCGGGAAAGCCCGGCGCGCTCTTGCCGGCGAACTGCACGTACTCGCGCCGATAGCGCTCCTGATCGCTGGGCAGTTGCAGCGCCTCGGGATCATCGCTCAGCAGGTCGTCGTCACCGTCGCTGACATCGTCGGTGGGGGCTTCCGGCCGCAGCTCGGACTCCACCGGCTCGATGTCGAGCCGGCCCCATTCGTTGCCCGGAATCGCGTCAAGGTCGCCGTTGTCGAGCTGGATCTCGACCGCACCGTCGTCGCCGTCCAGGCCCACGACCTGAAACAACAGGCCGTTGCCGCGATCGAGATACCAGTTGCCGGGGATGGGCTCCACGTCGCTTGCCATCGGTTGTCTCCCTCGGCCCGTGCCTGAGTGCCAAGGTGAGGGCAAACGACGGGCGGACAAGCCGGCGGCTCGAGCCGCCGGCTGCGCCGGCCGGCTCAGCTGTGCGAAGCCAGCCGCTTGGCGTCCTCGCCCTTACTGAAGCCGAAGGCCGCTTCCAGGGCGTCGTCGACGTGCTGCAGCCAGACGAACTCGAGCTGCTTGCGAGCCGATTCGGGGATTTCTTCCAAGTCGCGGCGGTTGCGCGCCGGCATGAGCACGGTCTTGATCCCGGCCCGGGCGGCGGCGGTGGCCTTCTCCTTGATGCCACCGACCGGCAGCACCTGGCCGCGCAGGCTGATCTCGCCGGTCATGGCCATGTCCGGGGGCATGGTCTTGTCGGTCAGCCTGGAGACTAGCGCCAGGAACATGGCGACCCCGGCGCTGGGACCGTCCTTGGGAATGGCGCCAGCGGGCACGTGGATGTGGATGTCGCTCCTCTCGAACAGATCCGGGTCGATGCCGAGCTCTTCCGCCCGGCTCTTCACCAGGCTGAGCGCCGCCTGCGCGCTCTCCTTCATGACGTCGCCGAGCTGGCCGGTGAGGATGAGCCGGCCTTTGCCGGGCACCCGGCTGGCCTCGACGAAGAGAATGTCGCCGCCGGCGGCGGTCCAGGCCAGACCGGTCACCACCCCCGGCAGGGCGGTGCGCAACGCCACCTCGTTCTCGAACCGCGGCGGCCCCAGGATCTCCTGCAGGTCGTCCGCATCCACCGTCTTGTGCTCCAGCCTGCCCTCGGCCACCTGCACTGCCACATGGCGGCAGACCGCGCCGATCTGGCGCTCCAGGTTGCGCACGCCGGCTTCGCGGGTGTAGTCGCGCACGATCCGGTGCAGCGCGGCGTCGGTGACCTCCAGCTGCTCGGGCTTGAGCCCGTTCGCCTCCCGCTGTCGCCGCAGCAGATAGCGCTTGGCGATCTCGACCTTCTCGTCCTCGGTGTAGCCGGACAGCTCGATGACCTCCATGCGGTCGCGCAGCGGCCCCGGGATGCTGTCGAGCAGGTTGGCGGTGGCGATGAAGAACACCTTGCTGAGGTCGAACGGCACGCCCAGATAGTTGTCCCGAAAGGTGCTGTTCTGCTCCGGGTCGAGCACCTCCAGGAATGCTGCGGCCGGGTCGCCGTGGAAACCGCCGGCGCCGAGCTTGTCGATCTCGTCCAGCATCATCACCGGGTTGCGGGTGCCGGCCTTGCGGATGGCCTGGATGATGTTGCCCGGCAGGGCGCCGATGTAAGTGCGGCGGTGGCCGCGGATTTCGGCCTCGTCATGGACGCCGCCCAGGCTCACGCGCACGAACTCCAGCCCCAGGGCACGAGCGATCGACTGCCCCAGCGAGGTCTTGCCCACGCCGGGCGGGCCGACGAAGCAGAGAATGGGGCTGCGGCCTTCGGGGTTGAGCTTGCGCACCGCCAAGTACTCGAGGATGCGGCGCTTGATCTTGTCGAGGCCATAGTGGTCTTGCTCGAGGACCTTGCGCGCCTGCTCGATGTCGATGTTCTCTTCCGACAGCTTGCTCCAGGGCAGCGCGATCAGCCAGTCGAGGTAGGTGCGGATGATGCTGTACTCGCCAGAGGCTTCCGGCATGCGCTCCAGCCGGCGCAGTTCCTTGTTGGCCTGCTCTTCCACCTCCGGCGGCATCTTGGCCTCGGCGATGGCCTTGCGCAGCTCCTCGATCTCTGCGCTGGCGTCGTCGTCCTCGCCCAGCTCCTTCTGGATGGCCTTGAGCTGCTCGCGCAGCAGGTATTCGCGCTGCCGCTCGTCCATGGCCTCCCGGGTGCGCCGGTTGATCTCCTGGGTCAGGCGCATGACCTCGATGCGCTGGCTCAGCAGCTGCAGCACCCGATCCAGCCGCGCCTCGACGTCAAAGGTCTCCAGGATCTCCTGCTTCTCTTCCGGCTTGATGTCGATGAAGCTGGCGATGAGGTCCGCCAGCGCCGACGGCGAGCGAATCCCCTCGATGGCGCTGCGCAGCTCGGCCGGCGCCTCCGGGACCAGCTGTAGCGCCTCGCCGGCGCGCATCTTCAAGGTGCGCATGCGGGCTTCCATGGCGGTATCCAGCACCTCCTTCTCGCCGATCCGCTCGACGCGGGCGACGAGGAAGGGGAAGCCGTCCAGGAACTCCAGGATGCGGAAGCGGTGCTCGCCCTGGCAGATCACGTGGTGGGTGCGGTCGGGCGCGGTGATGTAGCGCATGATGGAACCGACCGTGCCGACCTGATAGAGATCCTCCGCCGTCGGCGTGTCCACCTGCGGATCGCGCTGCAGCACGATGCCCAGCGGCCGATTGTTGCGGGCCGCTTCCTGCGCGGCCGCGATCGACATCCCGCGCCCCAGCGTCAGCGGCAGCACGATGCCGGGGAAAAGGACGACGTTGCGCACCGGCAGGATGAGCATCGCGTCGTCAGGAATCTGCAGCTGGGTTTCCTCGACGCGCTCGACCGCTGTTGACCCCGTGTCATTGTGTTGCTCGGATGCTGTCATCACTCACCCCCTTCATGGCAGCTTGCGCAGGCGCAGCAGCACGCAGCCGTCGACGATGTCCTGCTGTTCCAGCCGGAAGCGGCCGGGCGGCAGCTCGATGCGGCGCGCAAATCGCCCGTGTGGAATCTCCAGGCGGTAGATGCCGGCTGACCTGGCCTCCGGGGGGAGATCCCGCTGCCCGCTGACCACCAGCACGCCGCCATCCTCCACGCCCACCTGGATTTGCGCCGGCGACACCCCCGGCAGGGCAACCAGAATGACCAGCGTGTCCTCGGTCTCGAAGATGTCCGTCGGTGGCTCCCAGGTCGGGCGGCTCGCGGCCGAGATCCCGAGCTGAAAAAACTGCCGCTGGATGCGCTCCACTCGCTCCAGCAATTCACAGGCTTCAGCCCACATCCAGTTCTTTGGGTCGCGCGTCGGCATGTCGTCCTTCCGATAATCGATGACCAGTCTGTCTAATATAACGCCACAGGTAGAGCCTGGGGGCGGGCGCTGCCAACCCTGGGCCGGGCTCGCGCGGAACGCAGGCAGCGGCTTTCTCTGGGGACATCCGAGCGCCCGGCCCGGTTCCGTTGCCGCCGCCTGCGCCTCCCTCAAGGCCGCAGCAGCAGCCTGTGCTGGGCCGGACCAGGCAGCAACGGCGTCGGCCGGCCAGCCACCCAGTCGTCGTGGCCGACCCGGTAAAAGGGCGACAGCGGATGGCCGCTCTGGCCGCCTGGCATGTGCAGCAGGCTCTGCTCCTCCCGCGCCGGCGACACCACCAGGCGCTGCGAGGCGCCGTGGCTACCGAGCTGCACCCGCGGCATGTGTGAGTCGCCCGCCATGGGCTCCGCCGGTGCGTTGAGCCAGCGCCCCAGCCAGGGCAAAGCATGGGTCAGCGGATGGACCATGCGCAGCCGGTTGAACTCGCCCCAGGTGGCCTCCTGCAGGCCGGCGGCTTCGTCCCAGAAGTAGTCGATCACCCGGTCGATGACCGCCAGCAGCAGCTCGCGCCAGTCGGCATAGCCGGCATCCAGCAGATGCGGCGGCTGCTCGGTCGCCAGCCGCCACAGCGCCTGCTCGGCTTGCGGGAAATCGAAGCGGAAGTCCGGATCCAGCGCCTCCACCGGCGCCGTCAGGGTCTTGAACACGGCCTCGTGCAGGAACAGGCGGAAGGCGCGCACCAGCCGGTATGCCACCGCCTCCGGCACCGCCCGCCCGCGCCAGCGCAGCAGCACGTCCCGCAACTCGGCGCGCCGGGCATCCGCTGCCACCGCCGCCTCGTCCAGCAGATCCAGCATCAGGCCGCGCCAGCGCGCCAGGAACAGCGCCCGGTCGTCCAGCTGGATGGCGAGCAAATCCGCGGGCGTGGCCGCGCCCAGCGCCTGCAGGCCGGCCCGGATCTGGACCGCTCGCGATCCCAGCGCCAGGCCGCCGTCTCCCAGCAGCTGCAGGGCCTCGCCGCCGACGATCCGGTTGTTGGCCGTCCACAGCAGGCCGTCCTCGGGGTTGACGATGCGCGGGTAGGCTTGCGGCTCGACCCAGCCCTGCCAGCCACCGCCGGCGGCGCCAGCCGACGGCAGGCTGGGATCGTAGCCTCGCCTGCGCGGCAGCCGGCCGGCGATGGTCCAACCGATGTTGCCGGCGCTGTCGACGGCGACGAAATTCTGGGCCGGCAACCCGGCGCGGTTGGCAATGGCCAGTGCCTCCTCCAGTCCATTGGCCGTTTCCAGCTCCAGCAGCTCGAGCCCGATCGCCTCTGGATAGTGCGCCACCCAGCGCAGCGCCCGTGGCGGAGCGGCGCCGTTGCCCTTGAGCAGCGGCCCCCAGACCGTGTCGCGGAACTCGACGTGCTGCGTCACGCCGCCCTTGACCTCAATGCGCTCGACCCGGCGCTGGAACCGCCGGTAGCCGTTCGGGGTGAGGTAGCGCTCGGGGTCGTCGGGATCGAGCTCCAGCTCGACCAGGTCCGCCCAGTCGCCGTAGCTGTTGGTGAAGCCCCAGGCCACCCTGCCGTTGCTGCCGACCACCACCGCCGGCGTCCCCGGCAGGCTGACGCCGGTGACGGCGCGCCATGCATCCCCCTGGCGCCATTCCAGCCGCAGCCGATACCAGATGTTAGGCATGCGCAGCCCCAGGTGCATGTCATTGGCCAGCCAGGCATGGCCGTCGGCGCTGATCTGCGGTGCGATCGCCCAGCTGTTGCTGCCCACGGCCGGCTCGTCACCGACCGGCTCGACTTCGCCCCAGGCAACCTCCCGTGGCGGGTGCCGGCGCAAATCGATCTGCTCCGGCGACGGTAGGGCTGCCGGCTCGAGCTCGGAGCCGTCCAGCGGCGCATCCCAGCCGGTGTCGTGGGCGGTCAGAAAGAGCACCAGCGCCGGCGGCAGCGCTTGCAGCATGGCTGCCAGCCGCACCTCCCGTGTGGCCCGCCTGTCCTGCAGATCGACGAACATGGCCAGCACCACCAGCACGCTGTCGGCCGGCTCCCAGGGCCGCGGCGCCGTCCGCAGCAAGGCGTACTCGAACGGCCGCGCGCCCAGCGCCTGCAGGCCGGCGTTGACGCCCTCGACATAACTTTGCAGCAGCTGCCGCTGCGGCTCGGGCAGTCCCGCCACCACGGCCTCCGCCACCCGGCGCAGCCCGTGCAGCCGCATGTCCCTATCCAGCGCCAGCGCCGCCGGACCGACCAGCGCGGCCAGCTCGCCCGCCGCGCTGCGGCGCAGCAGATCCATCTGGAAAAACCGCTCCTGGGCGTGGATGAAACCGGTAGCGCGAGCGACGTCGAGACGCCTTTCGCCACGCACTGTGGCAATCCCCTGCCCGTCGCGCTCCACCACCACCTCGCCCGTCAGGCCGGGCAGCCGGCGCTCGCCGTCTAGCTGGGGCAGGCTGGCTCGCAGGAACCAATAAGCCCCGCCCGCCAGGCCGAAGACGGCCACGAGCAGCACCACCGTCAGCAGCGCAAGCACGGACACGATTTTTCGCGGCATCCTTACCCTGATTCCGTCAGGCAGGCGAAGTAAGGCGTCTATGGTCTTCCCAGTATAACGGCGTCGGCGGCGGGCGCCGTCCGGCTGGCCAGCAGCAAGATGGCCCAAGTCCCGGCACTGCCAGCGGCAGCACCGCCTACTCCTCCTCGGTCGACCGCTGGGTTCGCAACGGCAGCTCCAGAGTGAAGCGGCTGCCTTCGCCCAGGCGACTCTCGGCATAGGCCCTGCCGCCGTGGGCCTCGGCGATTTGGCGAGTGACGAATAAGCCCAGCCCCAGGCCGCCGTAGTTGTCGACCGGCACGGCACGCCCGAAGCGCTCGAAGATGTGCTCCAGCTTCTCCGGCGGAATCCCTGGCCCGGCATCCTTCACCCACAGCCGGACCCGTTCGCCGTCCTGCTCCAGACCAATGTCGACAGGCGCGCCGGGCGCGTACTTGCAGGCGTTGGTGATCAGGTTGATCAGAGCCTGCTCGACCCGCAGCCTGTCCCAGCAGCCTGCCACGCCGGGCGGCGCCTGCACGCGCAGCCGACAGCCGGACAGCGCCGTCATCTCCGCCAGCCGGTCGACGGCGTCCTTGACCACATCCGCCAGATCGAAGCGGCTCACATTGAGGGTGATGCGCCCGGTAGCGATGCGGGAGACGTCGAGCAGCGTGTCCACCAGCTGCGCCAGCCGCTCCATGCTGCTCAGCGAACACTGGATGGACTGGGCGACGCGGCCAACATCGAGATCGCCCCGCTTGCGCTCCAGCAGCAGCTTGATCCCCTGCAGCTGCAGCTGCGCCGCCGTCAACGGCGTGCGCAACTCGTGCGAGGCGATGGACAGGAACTCATCGCGGGTCCGGATCGCCTCCCGGGCAGCCTCATACGCCTTGGCCAGTTCCTCGGCCTCGACCCGCTCGGTAAGATCCCGGACCACCTTGGCGAAGCCGTAGAGACGGCCATTGACGTCGTACAGAGCGGTGACGGTGACATCGGCCCAGAAGCGAGTGCCGTCCTTGCGCAGCCGCCAGCCGACGTCCCTGGCCACGCCCTCGCTCGCCGCCCGGCGCAGCAGCGCGCTTGCCTTGCCGCGAGCGAGCTCCTCGGGCGGGAAGAACAGGCGCACATGGCGCCCGATGACCTCGGCCGCGCTATAGCCCTTGATGCGCTGCGCGCCGTAGTTCCAGGTCGCGACGCGTCCTTCCGACGAGAGCATGAAGATGGCATAGTCGCGGACCTGCTCGATCATGATCCGGAAGCGCGCCTCGCTCTCTCGCAGCTCTTGCTCGACGCGAGCCCGCTCGGTGATATCCTGGGTGACCTTGGCGTAGCCCTGCAGCGACCATCCGGCGCGTGCAGCGGGGTCATGATCACGTGGGCCCGGAACCGGCTGCCGTCCTTGCGCATGCGCCAGCGCTCGGCCTCGAAGCGTCCCATCTCGCGCGCGGTCCGCAGCTCCAGCTCTGGCTGCACGCCGTCCTGCTCTGCCGGCAGATAGAAAACCCGGAAGTGGCGGCCGATGATCTCCTCGGCGGCATAGCCCTTGATGCGCTGCGCGCCCTTGTTCCAACTGATCACCCGCCCCTGGGGATCCAGCATGATGATGGCGTAGTCCCGGATGTTATCGACCAGGGCCCGATAGTCGGCCTCGGTCAGCATGGGCACGCTCTGCAGCGGCCCGCCGTCTGGAGGCTTGCGCATGAGGTTTCCTCGCTTGCTGCGTTCGTGAACGCGTCGCCTCGCCCCCTGCGACACGGCTGCCCGCCCTTACCCGCTAGCGCGGCGCCCGCGCGGCATTGGCCAGCGGCCGCCCCGGCACCGGCACATGGCGACTGGCCAACTCCAGCAGCAACCCTAAATGGGCTTGCGCAGGTTGCGCTCTGGTTCGAGCGCGAGGCTGGCGGCTCGTACGTCGCCGACGGCGGTCAAGACATAGGTTGGTATGGGGGCCAGGCGCGCATCCTCCATCTGAGCGCGGCGAAATTCCCACCCGCTCATCACCGGCATTGTCAGGTCAAGCAGGATCAGGCTGGGGAGCATCTCCAGTTCCCGCAGCAGCGCCAGCCCGGCCGCACCGTTGGCGGCCTGCAGACAGCGCCAGCCCTGATCCTCCAGCACCATGCACAACGCTTCCCGTATTGGCGCATCGTCATCGACGACGACGGCCACCGGCATCGCATTTTTTGACATGACCAGGCACCAGACAGCAGTGAGTTGGTTTTGATGTTTTTGCTACGCGACTGCTACGGAAGCGTTGTACAGCTTGCGAGCCAGGGGATACAACCCTGTCCCTCTAAGGAAAACCCTCATGTTTACCAACAGTTCTGAGGCTTTGTTGGCTCTTCACGTAAACAAATAGGTGCAAATCACTACTGCCGTGACCACGCCCGCCACGTCAGCCGTCAAGGCAGCGGCCAGCGCATGGCGAACGCGGCGGACCTGGACCGCGCCGAAATAGACGGCGAGCACGTAAAAGGTGGTTTCCGTCGTCCCCTGCAGGGTGCTCACGAGGTAGCCGACATAGCTGTCCGGGCCGATATTGGGATCGTTGATGGTGGCGACCAGCACCGCATAGGCTCCCGAGCCCGACAGTGGCCGCAACAAGGCCATGGGCAGTGCCTCGGCCGGCAAGCCGACTCGCCCGGTCCACTGTCCCAGCCACCCGACCGCGGCATCCAAGGCGCCGCTGGCGCGCAGCATGCCCACCGCCACCAGGATGGCGACCAGATAGGGAATGATGCGCAGCGCGACCTGGAAGCCTTCCTTGGCGCCTTCGACGAAGGTCTCGTAAATCGGCACTCGCCGCAGCACTCCGAACAGCAAAAACCCGACCATCAGCACCGGCAGCACCCACGGCGAGACGCTGCGGCCATAGAGCACGGTGAGCGGAATCAGGGACAGCAGCCCGCCAAGGAACAGCAGTGAAGCCCACAGCGGATAGGGCCGCACCGCGAGCGCCGGCTCCTCACCGCTTGCCGGCTGGGCAGCCTGCGCGGCCGCCACGGTCGCTGCCGCCGGCACAGGCCAGCAGCGCTGCAGGAGCTTGGCGGCAACGATGGCGGTCGCGGTGGCGCAGAAGCTGGCGAACAGGGTGCTGGGCAGGATGGCGGCCGGATCCGCCGAGCCGGCGGCGGCGCGCAGGGCGATCACGCCGGTCGGCAGCAACGTCACGCCAGAGGTATTGATGGCCAGAAACAACGCCATGGCGTTGCTGGCCGTGCCCTTGTGCCGATTGAGCCGATCCAGCTCCTGCATGGCGCGGATGCCGAAAGGGGTCGCCGCATTGCCGAGCCCTAGGGCATTGGCGGAGAGGTTGAGGATCATCGCCCCCATGGCCGGATGCTCCGGCGGCACGTCGGGGAACAGGCGGGTCATCAACGGCCGGATCAGGCGGGCGATGATGGTGAGCAGACCGCCGGCCTCGGCGATCTTCATGAGGCCAAGGAACAGCGCCATGACGCCGACCAGGCCCAGCGCCAGCTCCACGGCGCCGGCCGCCGACTCCACCATGGCGCTCGAGAGCGTCTCCATGACCGAGGGGGCCGCCGGGTCGCGGCTCAGCTCGCGCCAGGCAGCGGTCGCGAACGCCGTCAATACGAGAGCAAGAAAGATCGCGTTCATGTAAAATTGTATTTCTGATTCATGTCTTTGTCTGACGCGCCAGCCGATCCAGGAGAAGCATATCCATGACCCCGGCCGTTGTCGCCGCGCGCCGTGCCAACATCGAGTTCACGCTGCGCGAATACCGGCATGATCCGGATGCTGCCTCATACGGCCTGGAAGCAGCCGAAAAGCTGGGCCTGGATCCGGCGCAGGTATTCAAGACCCTGGTCGCCAAGGTCGACGGCCGACTTGTGGTCGCGCTGGTGCCGGTGGCATGCAGCCTGGATCTGAAAGCCCTGGCCGCGGCGCTGGACGGGAAACGGGCCGTCATGGCCGAGCCGGCGGAGGCGGAGCGCGCCACTGGCTACGTCACGGGCGGCATCAGCCCGCTGGGGCAGAAGCGGCGCCTACCCATGGTGGTCGACCAAAGTGCGCTCGCCCTGCCCCGCATCCACGTCAGCGCCGGCCGCCGTGGCCTCGAAATCGAGCTGGCCACGCAGGACCTGCTGCGGCTGTGCGCTGCCCGGACGGCAGCGATCGCCCGTAGCCATCATGGTTGACGCAGCTATCGGTTCGTCACGCAACGTTACGCCAGGATCGCGCCGATCCCTCTTATCGGACACGCTATGTCATTACGCTTTCTAACGGGTCTTGCCGAGCTGGAAACCGAAGCCGCGGCGGCCTTCTCGCTTCCCGCCGACCTGCGCGTCGCCGAGATCGTGCAGCCTGACATCCTCGACTGCCCTCCCGAGACGCCCCTGCACGCAGCGGCGGCGGCCATGCAGGCTAGGCGCTGCAGCTCCATCCTGGTCATGGAAGATGGCAAACCGGTTGGAATCTGGACAGAGCGCGATGCTCTTTCCGTCGATTTCACCGATCCGGCCCAGTTCACCCAGCCGATCAGGGCGGTCATGAGCAGCCCGGTGCTCACCATCAGCGGCGACACGCCGTTGCGCAGCGTCGCCGCACTGTTTAAGCGCGACGGCCTACGCCACTACCTGGTAGTGGACGAAAGCCAGCAGGTGTTGGGCATTCTCAGCCAGACCGACGTGGTCGAGCATCAGGGCATCGAGCACTACCTGCACATGCGCACCGTCGGCTCGGTGGTGCGCCGGGACGTTCCGCGGTTGGCGGCCACGGCCTCGCTGACCGACGCCATCGATAGCATGCGCCAGCGGGCAACGGCCGCCATCCTGGTCGCCTTCCCCGATGGCAGCCACGGCATCCTCACCGAGCGCGACCTCGTGCGACTGATCGTGGAGCGCAGCGGCGAGCGCCCCTTAGGCGAGCTGGCCAGCTGGCCGCTGCTGACGGTGCCGCCGGATCTCTCGCTCTACCGGGCGCGCGAGCTGCTCAGCAAGAACCAGGTGCGCCACATCGGCGTGCAGGACGGCAGCACCCTGCTGGGCTTGGTCAGCTTCGCCGAGATCATGAGCGACATCGAGGTCTCCTACGTGCGTGACCTGCAACGCGCGCTGGAAATCCGCGACCGCGCCCTGTCGGCCTCCCGCCGCAGCCTGCATCTGGCCGAGCGCATCATCGAAAGCACGCTGGAGGGCGTCATCATCACCGACGCCAACGCCCGCATCGTCAGCGTCAACCCCGCCTTCACCAAGATGACCGGCTACACCGCCGAGGAGGCCATCGGCAAGACGCCCGCCATGCTCAGTTCCGGCCGCCACAGCAAGGAGTTTTATCAGGAGTTATGGCGCCAACTGCGCGAGCACGGCAACTGGCAGGGCGAGATCTGGAACCGGCGCAAGAACGGCGAAGTATATCCGGAGTATCTCAGCATCACCGCCATCAAGGACGAGCAAGGCAATATCACCCACTACGCGGGGATGTTCAACGACATCACCAAGCTCAAGGAAAACGAGGAGAACATCCGCAACCTCGCCTACCGTGACCCGCTCACCGGGCTGCCCAACCGGCGCCTGCTGGACGACCGGCTGGAGATGGCCATCGCCCACGCCCACCGCCACGGCACCCGGGTAGGCGTGCTGTTCATCGACCTTGACCGCTTCAAGCAAGTCAACGACAGCCTGGGACACGCCGCCGGCGACGAGCTGCTAGTCAAGATCGCGCGCCGGCTGGAGCGCGGCGTGCGCGAGGACGACACCGTCGCCCGCCTGGGCGGCGACGAGTTTGTAGTGGTGCTGACCGACGTCGAGCACTACGAGGATGTGCGCGAGACCGCCGAGCGGCTGCTGGAGGCCATCCGCCAGCCGCTGCAGCTCCAGGGCCGCCAGCTGGTCATCACCTGCAGTCTCGGCATGAGCGTCTATCCGGACGATGGCCTGGACCGGGAAACCCTGCTCAAGCAGGCCGACGCCGCCATGTACCAGATCAAGGACAGCGGCCGCGACGGTCTAAGCGTCTATCTCCCGCCCGCCGATCCACGGCGGGAAGACCGCTTCACGCTCCGCCTGGAGCTGCGGGAGGCGCTGGAACAGGGCAAGCTGGAACTGTACTACCAGCCGCTGATGGACGGCACGGGACGCCTGGCGGGCGCCGAAGCCCTGCTGCGCTGGGATCACCCCAAGCTGGGCGCGGTCTCGCCCGAGCTGTTCATCTCGCTCGCCGAAGACAGCGGCCTGATCGTGCTCATCGGCGAGCTGGCCCTGCAAAAGGCCGCCGAGCAGCTGGCGCAATGGCACGCACAAGGATTGCTGCTGCCGGAAATCTCGGTCAACGTCTCAGCCCGGCAGCTGCGAGATCGCAACTTCAGCGCGCACGTCAAGGACATTCTGGAGCGCACCGGGGTCGCTCCCGAGCGGCTGACCCTGGAGCTGACCGAGAGCGTGCTGATGGACGAGGCCGCTAGCGCCAAGCTGCGCACCCTGAAGACCCTCGGCGTCGGGCTGGCGCTGGACGACTTCGGTACTGGCTACAGCGCCCTGGCCTATCTCAAGCGTTTCCCCATCGACAGGCTGAAGATCGACCGCGGCTTCATCAAGGGCATTCTGAGCGACCCGGCCGACGCCGCCATCGTCTCCACGCTGATCGACCTAGGCCGCAAGCTGGATCTGCAAGTGGTCGCCGAGGGCGTCGAGACCGAACAGCAGCTGGAGGCGCTGCGCGCCAGTGGCTGCCACTACTTTCAGGGCTATGTGTACGCTCCGGCGCTGCCGGCGGACAAGTTCACCGCGCGCTTCCTGGACACGGAGGTCGCCGCCTCTTGAGGCAACGGGCTAGCGCCGTTCCAGCGGCAGCTCCGCCGCAGGCCGGGTATCGGCCTTGAGCACCTGCTGCGGGTAGTCGAGCGCCTGCCAGTGCCGCGCCGCCGACGCCGCCGCACAGCAGTCGCCGGGAACCAGCAGGGCGTAGTCGCGCATGTAGGCGTCCATGGCCGTGAATAGCACGCACATCTCGGTGGTCAGTCCCGTCAGGACCAACGTCCGGGCGCCGATAAAGCGCAGCAGCGTCTCCAGCGTGGTCCCGAAGAAGCCGGAGTGCTTGGGCTTGAGCACGAAGTAGTCGTCCGGCTCCGGCGCCAGCAGCCGAACCATGGGCGCGCCCCGCACCCCTGCGAGATTGCGCTGCACCACGCTGCGAAAGTCGGAGCGCCACTGGCCGAAGTTGTCGTTGAGATAGATGGCCGGAATGCCCGCTGCCCGCGCCCGCCGCTTGAGGGCGGCGATGTTGTGCGCCATGGGCAGGGCATGGCGCAGTAGCGTCTCGCCGCCGGCGAACTCCAGATCGTTGATGGTGTCGATGATCAGCAGCGCGACCGCCGACTGGTCGGGAAAGCTCTGCTCGTCGTTTTTCGCCATGACCAGCAACTGGCGGCCATGGCGGCTAGTTTCAATTCGCCCCGGCCGCCGCTACAGTTAGCGATCGAGGTCTTTTGCGCACGGCGACATGCACTCACACAGCGACTTTTTCTCCATCTACCGGCACGGCTTCATCCGCGCCGCGGTCTGCCTGCCTGGGGTCAAGATCGCCGACCCGGCGCACAACCTGGGGCGCACCCTGACGCTGGCCCGCCAAGCCAGCGAGGCCGGCGCCGCCGTGGCGCTGTTCCCGGAGCTGGGGCTCTCCGCCTACAGCTGCGACGACCTGTTCCACCAGGCGCCGCTGCTCGAGGGGGTGCTGGCGGCCCTGCACAAGTTGCTGGAAGCCAGCCGGCAGATGACGCCGGTGCTGCTGGTGGGCGCGCCATTACGCCTCGACGGCCTGCTGTTCAACTGCGCGGTGGCGCTTTACCGCGGCCGTCTGCTCGGCATCGTGCCCAAGACCTACTTGCCGAACTATCAGGAGTTCTACGAGAAGCGCCAGTTCAGCTCGGCGCGGCAGGCCGTCAGCAAGGAGATGGAGCTGCTTGGGCAAACCGTCCCCTTCGGCAACGACCTGCTTTTCGAAGCCGAGAATCTACCGGGTTTCGTCCTTCACGCCGAGGTGTGCGAAGACCTGTGGGCTCCCATCCCGCCCTCGACCTATGCGGCCCTGCGGGGCGCCACCGTGCTCTGCAACCTCTCCGCCAGCAACGCGGCGCTGGACAAGGCCGCCTACCGCCGCACCCTCTGCGCCGCCCACAGCAGCCGCACCGTCGCCGCCTATCTCTACAGCGGCGCCGGCAGCGGCGAGTCCAGCAACGACCTTGCCTGGGACGGCCACGGCCTGATCTATGAGCAGGGCGAGCTGCTGGCGGAATCCGAGCGCTACGGCCAGACCGAGGGGCTGCTGCTAGCTGACATCGATCTGGAGCGGCTGGCGCAGGAGCGCGTGCGGCTCAGCCCCTTCCACGACAGCGTTGCCGAACTGCGGCCGCGGCTGCAGGAGCTGCGGCGGATCCGCTTCCGCTTCGAGCTCCCGCAGGGCGTGCGCGAGCTGCAGCGGCCCCTTGAGCGCTTCCCCTTCGTCCCGGCCGACCCGGCACGGTTCGAGCAGCATTGCCGGGAGACCTTCGAGATCCAGGTGCAAGGCCTGCTGCAGCGGCTGCGCAGCAGCGGCATCGAGCGCCTGGTCATCGGCGTCTCCGGAGGCCTGGACTCCACCCACGCCCTGCTAGTGGCGGCGCGCACCATGGACCGGCTGAGTCTGCCGCGCGGCAACATCCTGGCCTATACCATGCCGGGGTTCGCCACCACCGAGCGCACTCTACGCAACGCGCATGCCCTCATGCAGGCGCTCGGAGTCCGCGCCGAAGAGATCGATATCCGTCCCTCCTGCCTGCAAATGCTCAAGGATCTCGGCCATCCCTTCGCCGACGGCCAGCCGGTCTATGACGTGACCTTCGAGAACGTGCAGGCCGGCGAGCGGACTTCCCACCTGTTCCGCCTGGCCAACCATCATCATGCCCTGGTGCTGGGCACCGGCGACCTGTCGGAAATCGCCCTAGGCTGGAGTACCTACGGCGTCGGCGATCACATGTCGCACTACAACGTCAACGCCTCGGTGCCCAAGACGCTGATGAAGGCCCTGCTGCGCTGGCTCATCGCCAGCGGCCAGCTCGATCAGGCTACCGCAGCCATCCTGCAGGACGTGCTCGCTACCGAGATCTCGCCCGAGCTGGTTCCCGGCCAGGACGGCGGCCCCAGCCAGAGCACCGAATCCCAGATCGGGCCGTACGAGCTGCAGGATTTCAACATCTACTACATCACCCGCTACGGCTTTCGCCCCAGCAAGGTCGCCTTCCTGGCCTACCAGGCCTGGCACGATAAGAACAAGGGCCGCTGGCCCGCGCACGTCCCCGAGCACGCGCGCAACAGCTACGACCTTGCGACCATCAAGCGCTGGCTGGAGCTGTTCCTGTACCGTTTCTTCACGATCAGCCAATACAAGCGCACGGCCGTCCCCAATGGACCGAAGGTGGTCACCGGCGGCGCCCTGTCCCCGCGCGGCGACTGGCGTGCGCCGAGCGATGCCGATGCCACCGTCTGGCTGGACGAACTGAGACGCAACGTACCCGACGCCTGATGCTGCCATACACCGACGAGCTCGACGCAGCCATTGCCGCTCTATGCGCCGAGGACCCGCCGCTGGCGGCCCTGATCGCCCGGGTCGGCGACTACCGGCTGGAGCTGCGCGATATGCACAGCCCTTTCCTCGGGCTGCTGCGGGCCATCGTTTACCAGCAGCTCAGCGGTAAGGCGGCAGCCGCTATCCATGCCCGCCTGCAGGCGCTGTTCCCCGGCTCCGTGCCCACCCCAGCGGGCGTGCTGGCCATGCCCGAGGAGAAATTGCGCAGCGTCGGGCTCTCCCGTGCCAAGATCCTGGCGGCCAAAGATTTGGCCGCCAAGACCATCGCCGGTCTGGTGCCGGCCCCGAGGCGCTTGCTGGCATGGACGACGAGGAAATCATCGCCCGGCTGACCTCGGTGCGCGGCATCGGCCGCTGGACCGCGGAGATGCTGCTGATCTTCAATCTCGGCCGGCCGGACGTGCTGCCGGTCTCCGACCTCGGCATCCGCAAGGGCTTCATGCTCACCTACGGGCTGGCCGCTCTACCCAGCCCAACCGAGGTGCGCCGCCACGGCGCGCGCTGGGCGCCGTACCGCACCGTCGCCAGCTGGTATTTGTGGCGGGCCAACGAGGTATTGCCCTGAGTGGCGCCCGCAAACGCGAAATTTCTCGACATCGCGACTGCATATCCTGCTACGCTAGCGCGCTTGTCACGCTCTCGTGTGGCGACGCTTCCCTTCGACCCATCCTCAGGTATTCCCATTTCATGCCCGATTCGCTCCCTTCCGCCGGCTTCGCCGCGCTCGAACTGCCGGTTCCCATCCTGCGCGCGCTCGACCAGGTCGGCTACGAAACTCCGACGCCCATCCAGCTCCAAAGCATCCCGCCCCTGCTGCAGGGCCGCGATTTGCTCGGCCAGGCCCAGACCGGCACCGGCAAAACCGCTGCCTTCGCCCTGCCGCTGCTGGCCAGGCTCGATCTCGCCGTCAGTGCCCCCCCCCAGCTGCTGGTGCTGACACCGACCCGCGAGCTGGCCATCCAGGTCGCCGAGGCTTGCGCGACGTACGCCCGCTACTTGCCCGGCCTGCGGGTCCTGCCGCTTTATGGCGGCAAGGACTACGGCTCCCAGCTGCAGGCCCTGCGCCGCGGCGTGCAGGTCGTCGTCGGCACCCCCGGTCGCATCATGGACCATCTGCGGCGCGGCACGCTGCGCCTTGCCGCGCTGCAGGCGCTGGTGCTAGACGAAGCCGACGAGATGCTACGCATGGGCTTCATCGACGACGTCGAATGGATTCTCGGGCAGACCCCGCCCGAACGGCAGATCGCCCTCTTCTCGGCCACCATGCCGGAGGCGATCCGGCGGGTCGCCCGCCGGCACCTGCAGGATCCGGTCGAGGTGCGCATCGCTGCAACCACTACCACCGCCGCCACCATCCGCCAGCGCTACTGGCGTGTCAGCGGGCTGCACAAGCTGGATGCGCTGACCCGTCTGCTGGAGGTGGAAGACTTCGATGCGGTGCTGGTCTTCGTCCGTACCAAGACCGCCACTGTGGAACTGGCGCAGCAGCTGGTAGCGCGTGGCCACAGCTGCGAGGCGCTCAACGGCGACGTGCCGCAAAGTCAGCGCGAGCGCATCGTCGAGCGGCTCAGGAACGGCCAGCTCGACATCGTCATCGCCACCGACGTGGCCGCCCGCGGCCTGGACGTGGAACGCGTCAGCCATGTCGTCAATTACGACGTGCCGACAGATCCGGAAGCCTACGTCCATCGCATCGGCCGCACCGGGCGGGCCGGTCGCAGCGGCGAGGCTATTCTGTTCATCGCTCCGCGCGAAGAGCGCCTGCTGCGCGCCATCGAGCGCGCCACCCGCCAGCCCATCGAGCCGCTACCCATCCCGACCGCCGCGGACGTCAACCGACAGCGCATTGCCCGCTTCAAGCAGCGCATCAGCGCTGCGCTGGCGGAAGACCTCGAGCTCTACGAGCAGCTGATCGGCGAGTACGAACAAGAGCACGGCATCGCGCCGCGTCGCATCGCCGCCGCGCTGGCCCGCTTGGTACAGGGAGACCGGCCGCTGCTGCTGCCCGAGCGCGAGCCCGCCCCGTCGCCGCGGACACGGCCCGGCAAGGCGGGCGGAGCGACGCAGTCGGCCAGGCCCGGAGCCAGCGCTGCCCCACGGCCGCTGCGCGATTTCCCGGACCTGCCGATGCAGCGCTTTCGCCTGGAGGTCGGCCATCGGCATGGCGCCAAGCCGGGCAACATCGTCGGCGCCATCGCCAACGAAGCGGAGCTGGATGGCCGTTACATCGGCCACATCGAGATCTTCGCCGACTTCTCGCTGGTTGACCTGCCCCGCGGCATGCCCAAGGACGTCATGCGACTGCTGCAAAAGGCCCGCGTCTGCGGCCGTCAGCTGGGGCTGCGGCCGCTCGCCGGTGCTGCCAAGGCCGACAGCCGCCGCCTTGGCCGCAGCCGCGCAGTCAGAGCCTAGCGGGCTGGTTCGATCCGGCGCCCGCTGCGACGGCGGGCGCCTCGTCATGCTGCCTGCAGCCGGCCGCGATTGCGCTGCCAGGTCAGATAGATGCCGGGCAGCGCTAGCAGGACAGCGAGCAGGACCACCTTGACGCCGCCGGGAATCGCCAGCGCCAGGCCGCCGGCCAGCAAGGACAGCCGCGCCCCCCAGCCTGTCAGCCCCGAGCCCAACGGCCCCGCCCCGAGCAGGTAGCCCTGGAGGGCTGCCGCGATCAGCCCGACACCGACAACCGCCGTACCCACCACCAGCAGGCTCTCCGTCCATGCGCCCTGCAGGATCAAGGCGGGGTTGTAGACGAAGAAGAAGGGGATGAAATACATCACGACGCCGAGCCGGGTGGCCTCCAACGCCACCCGCATGGGGCTGGTGCCGGCCAGACCGGCGGCGGCGAAGGCGCCGATCGCCACCGGCGGCGTGATGAAGGAGACCATGCCGAAATACAGCATGAACAGGTGCACCGCGGTTGGGTGGAAACCGGCGGCGATAAGCGGCGGGGCCAGCACGATGACCAGGAAAATGTAGCAGGCGGTGATGGTCATCCCCATACCGAAGATGAAGCTGGTGATGGCGCCCATGATCAGCAGCACCAGCGGCGCGTCTCCGGCCAGGAAGACCAGATCGTTGGCCAGCGTGCCGGCAAGTCCGGTGACCGAGAAAGCGCCCACGATCAGGCCCACCCCGGCCAACAACCCCGCCAGTTCGGCCAGCGCCGCGGTGATCCCGCGCAGCATCCGCAGCAGACCGCGCCAGCTCAGCCGCTGCTTGGACGAGAGCTGATTGATGGCCAGCAGCACGGCGGTGGCGTAAAAAGGCGCCAGTGCCTCCCGCTGCAGCGCGATCAGCATATACACCAGCACGGCGAAGGCGGCCAAGTAGAACCAGCCGTCCTTGATGGTCTCGCGGATGCTGGGTAGCTCCTCGCGCGGCAGGCCGCGGACGACGTGGCGGGCGGCGTAGGCATCAATCTGCATGAACAGGGTGAGATAGAACAGCACCGAGGGCACCAGCGCGGCGACGGCGACGTGCAGATAGGACACGCCCAAGAATGAGGCCATGATGAACGCGGTGGCCCCCATGATGGGCGGCATCAGCACCCCGCCGGTGGAGGCGCAGGCTTCCACGGCGCCAGCGAACTGGGGCGCAAGCCCGGTGCGCCGCATGGCCGGAATCGTAACCACGCCAGTGGTCAGCACGTTGGAGACCACGCTGCCGCTGACCGAGCCCATCAGCCCGCTGGCGAAAATCGCTACCTTAGCCGGACCGCCCCGCACCGCGCCGAACAGCGCGAACGCCAGATTGTTGAAGAACGCACCCGCTCCGGTGTGCTGCAGCGCCGCCCCGAACAGGATGAAGCCGATCACCAGCTCGGCGAAAGCCCGGAACGGGATGCCCATGACGCTTTCGCTGCTCATGAGGTGGTAAGCCGCGGTGGTCGGCAAGTCCTGGGGAAAGCCGGCGATGGGCCCGGGCATCTTGTCGGCGAACACGGGATAAAAGGAAAAGAACAGCACGATCAGGCAAAGGATCAGGCCGCCGGTGCGGCGGGCCGCCTCCAGCACCAGCGCCCAGGCCAGGTAGCTGATCCACACCGCTGTCTGCGGGGCCGCGAACTCCCAGCCCTCCTCGACGATGCGAAAGCCGTGGTAGGCGAAATAGCCGAATGCCCCTGCGGTGAGCAGGAACAGCAGGCCGTCGTACCACGGCACCCGCTGCCGCGGCGCTCGGGCGTGAGCCGGGAACACCAGGAACACCGCGCTCACCAGCAGCCCGGCCACAAGGTACAGGTAGGTGTTCTCAAGCATGACCCGGCCGCTGAAAAAGCCCAGATTGAGCAGCTGGTTGAGGGCCAGGAACAAGGCCAGCAGGCCCAGGACGGCCACCAGCGCGCCCCAACCCAGGGGCAGCTGGCGATAGCGGGCGCCAGGCTCCGTGGCAGGCGAAGCAGAAGCCTTGCGGGAGGGAGTGGTCATGTTCACGCGATGTTTTCAGCGCCGCCGGGCGGCTTCGAGGGTGGTCCGGGAAATTCGGAAACACGACACGGCAAGTGGGCCGTTACCGGCCTCCTGCTTGCCGTCGCCGCTTACCAGGCGTCGATGACCACTTCCATACCGGCCTCTTGCAGAGCCTTGGCGCGCGCCTGCATCCAGGCCTTGACGAAGCTCTCGTCATCGCCGTCGTGCTGCGCCACCAGCGCCTGCCAAGCCTTGGCCAGCACCTCCTGACGCTGCACCAGGCGATCGTTGTGGGCCTGGTGCTCGGCCGTCCAGACGCCGATTTCCTTGAAGTAGCGGATGGCGCCCTCGTGCCAGGGGACCACCCAAGCGAAGACCTGCCGATCTAACCCCCAGCCGGCAGCGCCCGGCGCGCCGTCCTTGTACAAGTCATAGGACTCGACCACGGCCCGCGTCATGTTGTAGACCAGCTCCTCGTCCTGGTCCTGGTAGGCGATCAGGATGGGATACGGGTAGCCGGCGCTCTCGACCGGATTGTCCTTGGACAGCCCCGGCCCCTCGGTCGCCATCACCGGCACGAAATAGGGCGCACGCGCCCGCAACCGGCGCCAGCCCTCCTCGTCATCGTGCGGCACGATGGGATGCGACAGCCCGCGCGGCGAGTTTTCCAGCTTGTAGAGATGGCCGGCGACCGAGCTGGTGAAGCCGGCATCGGCCTGATTGTTGAGTATCCCCTCCCAGGCCGCGCCGTAGCCGCCGAACTCGACTTTCTGCACGTCGTCCCAGGTCAGACCGGAGAAGGCCAGCAAGGCGGTGATGTTCTGGTTCAGCGCCGGCGCGCCGACGATCCAGGTGATTCGCTTGCCCTTGAGATCGGCGATGGTCTTGATGCCGGCATCGCCGGCCGCGGCCACGGCCAGATATTGCTCCGCCTGGTTCAGCAGCAGGAGCCGCACCGGCTGCGGTCCCCAGGCCTTGGCGCCAAATTCGAACACGCCCTCCTGGGCCAGGTAGGCGCCGCCGACGCCAGTGGCGGAAAACTGCACCTTCTTCTCGCGCAGGACGAGATTGCGCGAGACGTCGTTCTTGCCAGGGAGCACCCGCAGGTTGACGCCGTACTTGTTCTTGAGGGCATTGCCGATGGCGACCGCCTGGTTGTAGCCGGCCGAGCCGACGTCATAGGCGCTCCAGGCGATGGTGGTGGGAAGCTTGACGTCGTTGCCGTAGGCAGCCGCGGTCAGACCGAAGGCGAGACCAAGGGCGGCCATGCCGTTAACAAGCTTGCGGGAATCCATCCTCTCCTCCTCCGTGCAGCCGAATTGTCGATAAGACTTTATTTTTAATATAAATTTTTGCTGCGCCCGGCTCTGGCAATACATCCCCTGCGTCCCTGCCAGACGGCGCAGCCGGCAGGCGGCGCGATGCCGCCTGCCGGCGCATTCTTCTTCAGTCTAGACGCTGGCTCAGCGTTTGCTGCGGGCGAAGAAGGCGGCGAAGGCGGCCTGGGCCTCTGCCGAGCGAAGCCGTTCGGCGAAACGCTCGCGCTCGTAGTCCAGGGTTTCCGCCACCGCCGGGCTCCAGAAGCGCCGCAGCAGCCGCTTGGTCAGGCGCACCGACTCGCGCGGCTTCTGCGCCATGCGCTCGGCCTGCTGGCGGGCGCGCGCTAGGGTTTCGGCGTCGTCCACCACCGCATTGACCAGGCCGCAAGCCAGCGCCTGCTCGGCGTCCAGCGACTCCCCCGCCAATAGCATCTCAGCGGCTCGGCGTGGCCCGGCGATCAGCGGCAGCAGCAGCGACGAAGCCGCCTCCGGGCACAGGCCCAGGTCGACGAAGGGCGTGCTGAAGCGGGCCGAGCGGCCGGCGTAGACGAAATCGCAGTGCAGCAGCATGGTGGTGCCGATGCCGATGGCCAGGCCATTGACCGCCGCGATGACGGGAGTCTCACAAGCCATGAGGGCCTCGATCATCTGCAAGCCGGAGCTTTCATTGGGTTGCGGCTCGCGGGATGCGCGCTGCTGGAAATCGGCCAGGTCGTTGCCGGCGGTGAAGCAGTCCTCGGTGCCGGTGATAACGATGGCCCGGATCTCAGGGTCGTCGTTGGCCGCCAACACCGCCTCGCGCATCGCACCGTACATGGCCATGGTGAGGGCGTTCTTCTTCTCCGGTCGCTGCAGCCGTAGGGTCAGGATCCCGTCGTTGCGTTCGATCGCTATATCCGGCGTTGACATCAATACCTCCTCAAACCGAGTCTCTGTCGTCAAAACAGACCGGACTCTAGCGCGTCCTTGCGTCCAGTGCGACAGGACAAGGCCAGGAGGCAGGCAGCCGTCAGCCGCCGCCGAGGCCGAGCGCGCCCAGGGTGCGGCTATTGAGCTCGCCGTTCGCTTCCAGTCCCTGGGCCCGCTGGAAATCGCGCAGCGCCGCGGCGGTCTGCTCATTCCAGCGGCCGTCGGCGGCACCGACGTCATAGCCCTGCTGTTGCAGCGCCTCCTGCACCCGGCGCACCGTCTCCGAGGTGATCGGCGAGCGCATGGCGTCCTGCTGCGCAGGCGGCACTGCCTGCTGGGCCGAGACGGCCACGCTTAGCAGCAGCACCACGCCGGCGGGAAACCCTTTCCGCATGTCACATCCTCCGTTGCCTGACCGTGGGCACGTCCCCGAGCTGCCGGCCGCTGGCCGGTGCCAGGCCGACTAACTGGCGGGCATCGAGAGCAAGTTCAAGCCGGAGGAAGGACCGGAGGCGGAGTCAGAACAGCGCGTCGATGGCGTCGCTCAGGCGCTGCACCAGGACCACGTCGAGCCCCTTGATCGCGCCGCGCCGGGGCGCGTTCTTGTGCGGCACGACGGCGCGCTTGCAGCCGTGCTTAGCGGCCTCCCGCAGCCGTTCTTCGCCGTGCGGCACCGGACGGATCTCGCCGGCCAGGCCGATTTCGCCGAACACCACGCACTCGGCCGGGATGGGTCGGTCGCGCAGGCTGGAGAGCACCGCCATCAGCGCCGGCAGATCGCTGGCCGTCTCGCTCAGGCGCACGCCGCCGACCACATTCAGGAACACATCCTGACCGAAGGTGGAAATGCCGCCATGGCGCTGCAGCACCGCCAGCAGCATGGCCATGCGGTTGCCGTCTAGCCCGAGCGCGACCCGGCGGGGATTGCTCAGGGAGCTGTCGGCGACTAGGGCTTGCACTTCCACCAGCAGCGGCCGGCTGCCCTCGCGGGTGACCATGACCACGCTGCCGGAGACGTCGCCATCGTGACGGGAGAGAAAGATGGCGGAGGGATTGGCTACCTGCTTGAGGCCGCTGTCGTCCATGGCAAACACGCCCAGCTCGTTGACGGCGCCGAAGCGGTTCTTCACCGCTCGCAGCAGGCGGTAGCGGCTGCCGCTCTCGCTCTCGAAATAGAGCACGGTGTCGACCATGTGCTCCAACACCCGCGGCCCGGCCAGCGTGCCTTCCTTGGTGACGTGGCCGACCAGGAACAGCACCGTGCCAGTCTGCTTGGCGTAGCGCACCAGGTGCGCCGCGCTCTCGCGCACCTGCGCCACCGAACCGGGCGCCGATTGCAAGTGCTCGGTATAGACAGTCTGCACCGAGTCGATAACCATGACCCGCGGCGCCTCGCTCTGGGCGACCTGCAGGATGGCCTCGACCGAGGTCTCGGCCAGGACCTTCAGCTTGTCGCTTTGCAGACCCAGCCGCCCGGCGCGCAGGGCGACCTGACGCAGCGACTCTTCGCCGGTGACGTACAACGCCGGCAGCTGCTGCGACAGCAGGGCCAGGGCCTGCAGCAGCAGAGTGGACTTGCCGATGCCGGGATCGCCGCCCAGGAGGATGACGGCGCCCTCGACCAGCCCGCCGCCCAGCACGCGGTCGAGCTCGCCCAAACCGGTGGTGAAGCGCAGCTCGGCGTCGGTGGGAACCTGGTGCAGGCTCTGCACGCCACGGTCACCGGCATACTGCCCGCGCACCAGCGTCGGGCCACGGGCGGCGGGAGTCTGGACGGTTTCCTGCAGCGTGTTCCAAGCACCGCAGTCGGGGCACTGGCCTGCCCATTTGGGGCTGACAGCGCCGCACGCGGTGCAGGCGAACACGGTCTTAACTTTCGCCATGCTGATCTCGGTACTCGAACCGCACCCGCTGCGTCAGCTTGCACAGCAGCTCGTAGGGGATGGTGCCGCTGGCGGCTGCCACCTCCTCCACCGGCAAGCCGGCTCCCCAGAGGACGACAGGATCGTTCACCTGCACGTCGTCGAAGCCACGCAGATCGACGCACAACATGTCCATCGACACCCGGCCCAGAATGGTGGTGCGACGGCCCTTCACCAGCACCGGGCCGCCGTTGGAAGCGTGGCGCGGATAGCCATCGCCATAGCCGATGGCGACGATGCCCACCGCCATGTCCTCGGGACAGACGTAGCTGCCGGCATAGCCCACGGTGTCACCGCGGCGGAACTGCTGGATGGCGATCAGCCGGCTGCTCAACGTCATCACGGGCCGCAGCTCGGGGCGCGGACCGTCGTCGACGAAAGGCGAAACGCCGTAGAGCATGATGCCAGGCCGGACCCATTCGGCATGGGTGGCCGGCCAGGCCAGTATGCCGGCGGAATTGGCGATGGAGCGCTCAAGTCCCAGCTCAGCGCTGATCCGCTCGAAGAGCGCCAGCTGCTCCTCGGTCTTCGGGCTGCGGCGGTCGTCGGCATAGGCCAAATGGGTCATCAACCGCAGCTGGCGCACCGCGCTGCAGGCGCGCAACCGCTCCAGCACCGCACCGACCCGTTCCGGCTGGAAGCCGATCCGCCCCATGCCGGTGTCGACCTTGACCCAGACCCGGATCGGCCGCTGCAGTCGGCAGCGCTCCAGCACCTGCAGCTGCCAGTCGGCATGCACCACGATGTCCAGCCGGTGGGTGGTGATGGCGCGCAACTCGTCGCTGTCGAAGAAGCCTTCCAGCAGCACGATGGGATGCAGCAATCCCGCCTCGCGCAGGGTCAGCGCCTCCTCGAGGCAGGAGACGGCGAAGGCGTCGGCGCTCACCAGCGCCTTTGCCGTCTCCTGCAAGCCATGGCCGTAGCCGTTGGCCTTGACCACCGCCATCACGCGGCTGCTGGGCGCCGCAGCCCGTACCATGGCCAGATTGTGGCGCAGGGCGGCGAGATCGACGACGGCGCGCACATCGCGGGTCATTGATATCCCTCGGTCTGGTAGACGTCGTTGGCGAAATTCTCGAAGCGGGTGTACTTGCCGAGGAAGGTCAGCTTGATCGAGCCGATGGGGCCGTTGCGCTGCTTGCCGATGATGATCTCCGCCACGCCCTTGTCCGGCGAGTCCTCGTTATAGACCTCGTCGCGATAGATGAAGACGATGAGGTCGGCGTCCTGCTCGATGGCGCCGGACTCGCGCAAATCCGACATCACCGGCCGCTTGTTGGGGCGCTGCTCCAGCGAGCGGTTGAGCTGGGAGAGGGCGATCACCGGCACGTCCAGCTCCTTGGCCATGCCCTTGAGCGAGCGGGAGATTTCCGAGATCTCGGCAGTACGGTTTTCCTTGAAGCCCGGCACCTGCATCAGCTGCAGGTAGTCGACCACGATCAGGCCCAGGCCGTGCTCGCGCTTCAGCCGCCGTGCCCTGGCCCGCATCTCGGTGGGAGAGAGCGCGGGCGTGTCGTCAATGAACAGCTTGGCGTTGGACAGCAGGGCCAGTGCGCTAGTCAGCCGTGGCCAGTCCTCGTCCTGCAGCTTGCCGGTGCGGATCCGCTGCATCTCAATCCGGCCCAGCGAGGACAACATGCGCAGCGTCAGCTGCTCGGCCGGCATTTCCATGCTGAAGACCGCCACCGGCTGCTGGGCCTTCAGCGCGACTTCCTCGGCGATGTTCATCGCCAGGGTGGTCTTACCCATGGAAGGCCGCGCGGCGATGATGATGAGATCGCCCTTCTGCAGGCCCGAGGTCATGTTGTCGAAGTCGGTCCAGCCGGTCGCCAGCCCGGTGATGTGGCTCTCTTGCTGGTAGAGGTGATCGATGCGATCGACCACCGCCGGCAGGATGTCCTTGACGCTGACGAAGCCTTCCTTGTGACGACCGGTCTGCTCGGCGATCTTGAAGATCAGGCTTTCGGCATAGTCCAGCAGCTCGGCGCTGTCGCGCCCTCCCGGCTCGAAGCCAGTGGCGACGATTTCCGTGCCGACTTGGATGAGCTGCCGCAGCACCGAGCGTTCGCGGACGATGTCGGCATAAGCGCGGATATTGGCTGCGCTCGGCGTGTCGCGTGCCAGCGCCCCAAGATAGGCCAGCCCGCCGACGTCATCCAGCTGGTCCTGCTCACGCAGGAGTTCCGAGAGAGTGACGACGTCGATGGGCTGCTCGGCCTCTGCCAGCTGCTTGATGGCGCGAAACAGGATGCGATGATCGCGGCGGTAGAAATCTTCCTCGGACAGAATGTCCGCGACCTGTTCCCAGGCGCGATTGTCCAGCATCAGGCCGCCCAGCACGGCCTGCTCGGCTTCCACCGAATGCGGCGGCACCCGCAAGGCTTCGGTCGCCGTTTGTGCTGCCCGTGCCTCAGCCATCCGACCACTCCAGCGCAGCTCGCTCGCTGCGGACGTAGATTCTCAACGGATCCCGAGCGTTACGCTTCAGCGATGCCAACCCCTCGCGGAAGCGCGGACCAAGCCGCGAAAGCACGGCGGCCACCGCCTCTGCTCGCGGTCCGGTTCGAGGCAAACAGGTAGAACGACCTCTGGCTTAAAGCCTAAACCAAGAGCGCCTCGGTGTCGCGGACGTCTTTGGCACAGCGAGCGCACCGACGACCCGCCGGCAAGCGGCCGGCGAGCCAATCACACCCGAGACGGCAGGTTATTCGTTGACGACGTTGACCTTGACGACGGCGTCCACGTCGGAGTGGAGATGCAGGGTGATCTCGTACTCGCCGATGACGCGGATCGGTCCCTCGGGCATGCGCACTTCCTGCCGCTTGACCTCGACGCCGGCCTTGGTGATGGCCTCGGCGATGTCGGCCGTGCCGATGGAACCGAACAGCCGCCCTTCCTCACCGGCCTTGACCGGGATGGTCACCTCCAGGCCTTCCAGCTAGGCCTTGCGGTTCTGGGCGGCGGCCAGCGCTTCGGCCGCGAGGCGCTCCAGCTCGGCGCGACGGGCTTCGAACTCGGCGATGTTCTCGGGCGTGGCCCGCTTCGCCTTGCCTTTGGGCAGCAGGTAGTTGCGGGCGTAACCCGGCTTCACTTTGACCAGGTCGCCCAGGTTGCCCAGGTTTTCCACCTTCTCAAGCAGAATCACTTCCATCGTTCCCACCTCACGGGTGTCGTATTCATCGACTGCTCAGGCAGCCCTGCTGCCGCCCGAACCTGCCAAAAACCGACGCCGCCAGTTGAAGACTGCATCGGCGATTCCTATGACCACCGCCAGCTCGAACAACAGCGGCAGCAGCAAATACATTCCCACCAGCCAAGCCCGGCTGCTGCCACGGCCGGCCACCACGGCGTGTCCGAGCGCCAGCGCCTGCAGCGCAAAGACGGCGCTGATGACGAAAGCCAGGTCGTACACCAAGCCGTAACCCGCCCACATGGCCACCAGCAGCAGCGCCGCCACCACCGCTGCCATGGGACGGCCCAGATCCAGCCCATGGAACTCCTGACGGAAACCGCCAGGGTTGTACAGCATGGCCTGCAGCCAGCGTGCCGCCAGCAGGGCGATGACCACGGCGGCGCTCTGGACGAGGACCATCATGCTGGTCATCAGCGGCGCCAGCTGCTCTATCGCCGCCGCCCAGAACCTGTCGTCCTGCTCGACATTCATGCCCTGCAGCATCCGCTCCAGCAGCGTCCGCCAGAACGCCTGCGGATCTGGATGCTGGGTGTGCATCCAGACAACGGCCAGTCCTGCCAGCAGGGCTGCCAAGCGCAACGTCCCGGCCAGCGAGACGGTCCGCCGCAGCCACAATGCCAGCACGAAAATCGGCAGCCAAAGCTGCACCACCGTTGCCAGGACGATTTCCAGCGGCAAGCCCTGCACGCCGTAGAACAGCAGCAGGATGGCGCTAGAAATCGCAATGACCAGCGCGCCGCTGACCATCCCCTTGCGCAGGGTGACCAAGGCGACAGCGGTTGCGCTGAACCAGCCCAGCAAAGGCAGAACGCTCGCAATCACCGTGACGAGGGCCGCCTGCAGTGGCCCCCGCATGATGAATGCGGCCAAGCGCTGCATGATTACGCCCCGCCGGCGCGCTGACGCGCGCCGGAATCAGTGCTGATCGGTATACGGCAGCAGCGCCAGATAACGTGCCCGCTTGATGGCAGTGGCAAGCTGCCGCTGGTAACGGGCCCGTGTCCCGGTGATACGGCTCGGGACGATCTTGCCGGTCTCGCCGATGTAGTTCTTGAGGGTGTTGAGATCCTTGTAGTCGATCTCCTTCACCCCTTCGGCGGTAAAGCGGCAGTACTTCTTGCGACGGAAAAAGCGCGCCATCTCTAATACTCCCTATCCAGCTTCAAGGCCGCCGTGACCGGCGACCGCGAAAGCCCATCGTCTGCCCGAATCCAGCCAACCAGGGACTCAGCCCTGGGAGGCCTCGCCGCTGGCATCATCGCCTTCGGCCGACTCGGCTTGGGCACTGTCAGCGGCATCGCTCTCGGCACGCTCGCGCTGCTCTTCCCGCTCGCGGCCGCGGCCGCCCTCGCTCTCGTCCTTGCTCTTGGCAAGCGGCGAAGGCTCGGTAATCGCCTCGTCCCTGCGGATGATCAGGTTGCGGATCACCGCATCGTTGAAGCGGAAGGCAGACTGCAGCTCTTGCATCTCCTCGATGCCGCACTCGACGTTCATCAGAACGTAGTGCGCCTTGATGAGCTTGCGGATGGGGTATGCCAGCTGGCGCCGGCCCCAGTCTTCCAGCCGATGGATCTTGCCGCCCTTGCTTTCGACGATCGAGCGGTAGCGCTCGATCATGGCGGGCACTTGCTCACTCTGGTCCGGATGGACCATGAAAACGATTTCGTAGTGTCGCACGTTGGCTCCTTACGGATATCCAAGACCCTCGCGGGTCATGAAAAGCCTGCACCCCGCGGTACAGGCAAGGAGTCCGGCTTAAGCATGTATGGCCGATGCCGGCAAGCCGCGTAGTGTATAGCAGCCGCGCCGGCTTGGCAAAAGAAATCCGCCCCTGGCAGCCCCTCAGTCTACGGCGTTTTCGGCCGCTGTCAGCCGCTGGCGCAGCGCCTCGAACAGCAGCACGCCGGCGGCCACCGCCACGTTGAGGCTTTCCACCCGGCCCTGCATGGGAATGCGCACCAGCAGGTCGCAGTGCTCCCGGGTCAGGCGACGCAAGCCGCTGTCTTCCGCCCCCAGCACCAACGCCAGCGGCCCGGTCAGGTCGGCTTCATAGAGCCTGGTTTCCGCTTCACCTGCAGCGCCGATGATCCAAATGCCCCGCTCCTGCAGCTGGCGCAGTACCCGAGCCAGGTTGGTGACCTGAAAGAACGGCATGGTGCCGGCGGCGCCGGAAGCCACCTTGTGCACCGTCGGGGTAAGCCCGACAGCGTTGTCACGCGGCGCGATGACCGCATGCACCCCGGCGGCGTCGGCACTACGCAGGCAGGCGCCAAGATTGTGCGGATCCTGCACCTGATCGAGCACCAGCAGGAACGGCGGCTCCTCCAGCCCGTCCAGCAGCCGCCACAGGTCTTCCTCACCGGCCGGCGGCTGTCCACTGTAGGCGATGGCCACGCCCTGGTGGGCCGCACCGCCGGTCAAGCGATCCAGATCCTGACGGCCGACCCGATGCAGCGGGACGTCCAGGGCCTGCAGCGCCTGCAGCAGCTGCTGCATGCGGCGGTCGCGCCGCCCGTGCTCGACCCAGGCTTCGATCACCCGGCCAGGATCGTACTTGACTGCGGCCCGCACCGCGTGCAGGCCGAAAATGATTCGTCGCTCGCTCATGCCTTGCGCCGCAACCCCCTGCGCCCGGAACGAAGCCCGCGTGCCGCCGCCCGTGTCTCCACCGGCCGCATCTCGCCGCGGCCGTGCCGATCGTGCGGCTGATGAGCCACCAGGTCGAAGTCGATCTTGCGCTCGTCCACATCGACCCGCGCCACCCGCACCACCACCCGGTCGGTCAGACGGTAGACCTTGCCGGTGCGCTCACCGGTCAGACGATGGCCCACCGGGTCGAACTGGAAGTAGTCGTTTTCCAGGTTGGTGATATGCACCAGACCATCCACGAACACGTCCTCCAGAGTCACGAACAGCCCGAAGCCGGTCACTCCGGTGATCAGGCCGGCGAACTCCTGTCCCAGCTTGTCCGCCATGTACTGGCACTTGAGCATCATCAGGGCATCGCGGCTGGCCTCCTCGGCGCGCCGCTCGGCCATGGAGCAATGCTCGCCTAGCGCCACCAGCTCGTCCATGCGCATGAAGTAGTTCTCGGCCTTGCCGCCGGCCAGGACATGGCGAATCGCCCGGTGCACCAGCAGATCCGGATAGCGGCGGATGGGCGAGGTGAAGTGGGCGTAAGCATCCAGCGCCAGCCCGAAGTGGCCGCTGTTCTCGGGCCGGTAATCGGCCGCCTGCATGGAGCGCAGCAGCACCGTTTGGATGAGATGGCGGTCGGGCCGGTTCTGCACCGCGCGCAGCAGCCGGGCGAAGTCCTTGGGCGAGGGATTGTCGCCGCCGCCCAGCTGCAACCCGAGCTGTCCCAGGAACTGGCGCAGCTGGTCCAGCCTGTCCTCGTCCGGCCCCAGGTGATCGCGAAACAGCGCCGGCACCTTGTGCCGCAGGAGGAAATTGGCGGCTGCTACGTTGGCGGCGATCATGCACTGCTCGATGATCTTGTGGGCGTCGTTGCGTTCCAGCGGCTCAATGCGCTCGATGGCGCCATGTTCGTTGAAGATCAGTCTGGCCTCGGTGGTCTCGAAATCGATCGCCCCCCGGCGCTCGCGCGCGGCGCGCAACGACTTGTAGACGCCGTAGAGATTGTGCAGGTGGGGCAGCAGCTCCTTGTAGCGCGCGCTGACCTGCGGATCCTCGTCAACCAGGATGGCGGCGACCTCGTCGTAGGTCAGGCGGGCATGGGAGCGCATCACGCCCAGGTAAAAGCGCCATTTGCGCAGCTGGCCGGCAGGGCCGATGATCATGTCGCAAACTACGCAGAGCCGGTCCTCGCCCGGCTTGAGCGAGCACAGCCCGTTGGAGAGCTGCTCCGGCAGCATGGGCACCACCGAGCGCGGGAAATAAACCGAAGTGGCACGCTTGCTCGCCTCGGCATCCAGCGCCGTGCCGGGCTGCACGTAATGCGCCACGTCAGCGATCGCCACCAGCAGACGCCAGCCGTTGGCGGCAGGCTCGCAGTAGACCGCGTCGTCGAAATCGCGCGCGTCTTCGCCGTCGATGGTGACCAGCGGCACGTCGCGCAGATCGACTCGCCCCTCCAGCGCGGCCGGATCCACGCGATCGCCCAAGGCTGCCGCCTCGGCCAGTACCTCCTGCGGCCACTCCACCGGGATGCCATGGGCGCGGCGAGCGATCTCGATTTCCATCCCGGCCTCGATGCGGTCGCCCAGCACCTGCACGATGCGCCCGATCGGCTGCCGGCGCAGGCTCGGCTGCTCCACGATCTCGGCCACAACCAGCTGGCCGGACCTGGCGCCGGCAGTCTGCTCCGGGGGAATGATGATGTCGTGCTGGATGCGGCGATTGTCGGGCACGACGAAGCCGACTCCGCTCTCCAGGAAAAACCGGCCGACCACCTGCTCGGTCTGCCGCTCAAGGATATCGACCAGTTTGCCTTCCGGACGGCCGTCGGCATCCAGGCCCACCACCTGCACGATGACCCGGTCGCCGTGCATCAGCGACCGCATCTCCCGCGGCGACAGATAAACCCGCCGCCCGCCGTCGGTGTCGGCCTGCACGTACCCCCAGCCGTCGGTATGCGCCGACACCCGGCCGCGCACCAGGTCCTGGTTATCGACGATGACATAGCCGCCGCGCCGGTTGCGGTGCAGCTGGCCATCGCGCTCCATGGCGCGCAGCCGCCGCCGCAGCGCCTCGACCGCCTCGGGGCTGTCCAGGCTCAGGGTCTTGAGTAGCTCGTCGCGGTCCAGCGGCCGGCCGTGCTCGCGCAGAACCTGGAGTATGAACTCCCGGCTCGGGATGGGATTGGCGTATTTGGCTTGCTCGCGCTCGAAGTAAGGATCCGGAGAACGACGCGCCCGCTTTTTTCTGCTCATTAATTTGTCAGCTGCTTTTTGGTAACATTGGATTCGCCAAGCAGGATACGCGAACTCGCACCGTCTGTAACGTATTGCATGTTCGCGATGGCTTGGCACCCCATTGACAGGTCGCGCTTGGCTCGGTAAAGTCTGCGGCCTATCAGGAAGACGGCATGAAGATGCCGACCCTGCCGAGGTGGCGGAATGGTAGACGCGCTAGTTTCAGGTACTAGTGGGGGAAACCCTGTGGAGGTTCAAGTCCTCTCCTCGGCACCAAACACCAACGAAGGCGAGCGATAAGCTCGCCTTCTTCGTTTTTGCGCACGCATCACTCCCGCACCGCGTGGCGCTCCCGAGAGTCTCGCTCAGATCAACATTACCGGCCGCACCGCTCGGCCTGCGCTTGCCGGGCCGCAAAATAAAAGGCCCGCCTTGCGGCGGGCCCTTGCGGTTCAGTCGAACGGATGGCGCAGGATGATGGTTTCGTTGCGATCCGGTCCCGTGGAGATGATGTCGATGGGCACGCCCACCAGCTCCTGGATCTTCTCCAGGTAGGCCTGCGCGTTCTTCGGCAGACCCTGGTAGCGGGTGATGCCGCTGGTCGAACTCTTCCAGCCCGGCAGGTCAATGTACTCCGGCTCGCAGGCCGCCAACAGCTCCGCCCCAGGCGGCAGGGTGTCGATCTTGACCTGATCGTCGCTGCGGTAGTTGACGCAGATCCGCAGCGTATCCAGCTCGTCCAGCACGTCGAGCTTGGTGATGCAAAGCCCGGACAAGCTGTTGATCTGGACGGCGCGACGCAAGGCCACCGCATCGAACCAGCCGCAACGGCGCCGGCGGCCGGTGGTGGCGCCGAACTCGCGCCCGCGCTTGGTCAGGTACTCGCCCAGCTCGTCGAACAGCTCGGTCGGGAACGGCCCTGCCCCCACCCGCGTGGTATAGGCCTTGGTGATGCCTAGCACATAATGCAGGTCGCGCGGACCGACGCCGCTGCCGGTCGCGGCGGCGCCGGCAGTGGTGTTGGAGGACGTCACGTAGGGATAGGTGCCGTGGTCGACGTCCAGCAGCGTGCCCTGGGCGCCTTCGAACAGCAAGTTCTT
>Ga0079224_100000183_pt1 | contig 52898 bp, 36 predicted proteins | sample Stecom2015_FD_80414 | JGI IMG/M metagenome (GOLD analysis project Ga0079224, IMG submission 80414) | Agricultural soil microbial communities from Utah to study Nitrogen management - Steer compost 2015 | ecosystem: Environmental > Terrestrial > Soil > Agricultural land | place: USA: Utah... | reverse complement strand
GTTTTATGGATACCAGTGATGAATGGATACAGGAGCGGACGGGCATTAAGGAGCGGCGTTATGCAGACCGCATTGGAGAAACGACGACCACGATGGGGATCGAAGCCGCTAAGATTGCTATCGAACGTGCTAATACGACGGTTGAAGATATTGATTTTATCATATTCGCAACCCTATCCCCCGACTATTATTTCCCGGGCTGTGGTGTGTTGTTACAACGTGAAATGGGCATGAAAGAAGTTGGTGCACTGGATATCCGAAACCAGTGCTCTGGTTTTGTCTACGCGCTCTCTATTGCGGATCAATTCATCAAAACCGGCATGTATAAAAACATCTTGGTTGTGGGTTCTGAAAAACATTCTTTTGCGTTGGACTACTCCACCCGAGGACGAGCTGTTTCGGTTATTTTTGGAGATGGTGCCGGAGCCGTCGTCGTACAACCCACGAGTGAGCCAGGAAAAGGTATCCTCAGCACCCATTTACACTCGGACGGAGCTGAGGCTGAAAAACTCGCCATGTATTATCCCGGAAGCTCCGGTGGAATATGGCTGGATCAACAGCCGGACTGGCCAGAGCAAGAACTCGGCGGCATGCTCCTGACAAAGGAAATGTTGGACGATGGCACTACGTTTCCCTATATGGATGGGCAAGCCGTATTCAAAAAAGCTGTCGTCAAGTTTCCAGAAGTTATACAAGAAGCACTGGCAAAAAACAACCTCCAATCGACCGATATTGATTTGCTCATACCGCATCAAGCCAACCTACGGATTGCTCAATTTGTGCAGAAAACATTGGGATTGGGTGATCATCAAGTTTTTAACAATATTCAAAAATACGGCAATACGACGGCTGCCTCTGTTCCTATTGCTTTATGCGAAGCATGGGAAGAAGGAAAAATTAAAGAGGGCGATCTTATTTGCTTAGCTGCCTTTGGCGCTGGATTTACTTGGGGATCGGCATTGATTCGATGGTAACTGAAAAAGGAGCTGATTAATCAGCTCCTTTTTCAGTTATAACGTTCTTCTTCTTTTTCTTGAAACCCGAATCGAAGATCACATCCCACAAGGCAGAACTAACGCCGAACCCTCGCTCTGGATCGGCATAGTGATGCAGCATATGATGATCTTTTATTTTCTTAAACAACCCCGATTTAAAATTAGCATGGTGCATTGCGTAGTGACATTCGTCATAAATAAGATAACCTAACAAAAAACCGGCAAAAAAGGCTGCTAATATAAATTCTGGTAAGAATAGACTAAAAAGAAAGTAGATAATAGCGGCTAATGGAATACTGGCGGAAAGAGGCATGACCAATCGTAAACGGTCTTTCGGATAGTCATGATGCACGCCATGAAAAATAAAATGTATACGCTTGCCCCAATTTGAGTTTGGCTCATAATGAAAAACCCAACGATGCAAAACATATTCTGCTAACGTCCAAAAAGCCAAACCCGCAAAAAAATACAACGCAACATCTCCTGCGGACATTTCGCCTTGTGTATAAGCCTTATAGATAAAATAACCGATCACCGGGATCCAAAATATCAACGGAACGCTGTAATGTATTTTGGTCAGGGATTCCAAAAAATTATTTTTAAACATCCGAACGGATTCGGTTCCATTAGAAACATATAACTTCTTTGCCATAACACGTGATTTTTGATAAATGCAGCAAAACAAAGTTACCATGTATTGCCGTTTTATCAAAGGTTTACTTTTTGAACATTTTCACATTTTTGTCAAAAACCTATCACTTACACTACCCGGACCAACAATCCCTTTAAATATTCCCCTTCTGGAAATGATGCGCGAACAGGATGATCCTCCGGCTGGGTAAATTGTCGGATAAACTGGATTTCCTTTCCAGCATCCAGAGCCGCCCAAGCGAGAACTTGCTTAAAGGTGTCGATATCCATCGCTCCAGAGCATGAAAATGTAGCCAATAATCCACCGCTTTCTAACAAAAGCAGGGCACGCCTATTCAAATCTTTATACGCTCTGGCCGCCTTGTCCAAAGCAGAACGAGATGGTGCATACTTCGGAGGGTCAAGAATAATGACGTCAAATTTCTCTCCCTCCTCTCCTAATTGACGAAGGTACTTATTCACGTCAGCCTGTACCGCGGCGTGCGTCGTAGCATCTAGGTTATTAAATGCCAAATTCTTCTGCAACGTTTCTATCGCTAAAGCGGAACTATCTACCGAAACAACAGCAGAAGCTAGTGATTTCAAAGCGTTCAACGTAAAGCCTCCGGTATAACAAAAACAATCCAATACCCGTTTACCACGGACGTATTGTGCCGTTAACGAACGATTATCCCGTTGGTCACAATAAAAACCAGATTTTTGTCCTTCAATAATATTAATTTGGTAACGAATACCATTTTCTATGACATCGACAAAGTCGGATGGTTTTTCACCATACAACAACCCGTTCGCATCTGGTAGCCCTTCATGTTGGCGGGCGTTTAAATCACTTCGCTCGTAAATCCCTTTGGGTTGTAAAAGCTGTACCAGTTCATCCACGATGATGGTCTTCACGGCTTCTACACCAGAAGAATGTATTTGTACCGATAAGAAATCACCATATTTATCCACAATAAGCCCCGGTAAAAAATCAGCTTCCGCAAATACCAACCGAACCGTATCGTTCTGATCTGTCAACAAATGGGTCCTTAACGCTACAGCGCGCTGTATTCGATGGCGCCACCATCTATCATCTATTGGATGCTCTTGATTCCATTCCAACAGGCGAACGGCAACTCTGGAATGTGCATTGTAAACACCATAGGCAACAAATTCTTTATCAACACTAAAAACCTTAACAATAGTGCCGTTTGTAGGTTTTCCATCAACTGTCTTTATGGCTCCCGAGAAAATCCACGGATGTAATTGCCACGCAGCTTTCTCTTTGCCTTTATGCAGGATTACTTTGTTCATCAAATTCTAATTATTTTCCAATAAGTAATTTTTGAAAAGCGCGTAGTCAGCAGACAATTCCGTTACTAATTTTGACTTTCCAGCTAATTCTTCTGCTCCCTTTGGCAATTCGATTTTTGCAAATACTTCTTCGGAAATGGCATCTGGAAATTTACATGGATGGGCGGTTGACAAAAATACCGAAGCATATGTTCCCGGCTTATCCTGACGGTATTGATTCGATGCGAGATAAGCAATAGCAGTATGCGGACAAGCGATATATTGATATTTCTGATAGAGTTCCTCCATAGCGTTTACCGTCTGCTCATCATCATACGTGTAAGAAGAAATCATGCTACGGAGTTCTTCTAGGCTGTTGTGGAACATATCTTGAATGCGCACCCAATTGCTCGGATTGCCCACATCCATAGCGTTTGCTAAAGTCTGCACAGATGGTTTCGGATCATAGCTGCCGGATTGCAAAAAACGCGGCACGGTGTCATTAACATTGGTTCCCGCAACAAAATGCTTCACAGGTAGTCCCATTTTATAAGCTAATAAGCCCGCACCTATATTGCCAAAATTGCCACTAGGCACGGTAAATACCACTTCTGAAATGCCTTGCGACTTCAATTGGGCATAAGCCCAAAAATAATAGAATGTTTGAGGTATCAATCGAGCGATATTAATAGAGTTAGCAGAGGTTAACCGTAATACTTTATTAAGATCGGTATCATTAAATGCTGTTTTCACAAGTGCCTGACAATCGTCAAACGTACCATCAACTTCTAATGCCCGTATATTTTTCCCATTCGTTGTCAATTGTTCTTCCTGCACTTTGGAAACTTTTCCTTTCGGATAAAGTATAGTTACACGTGTACCTTCGACGCCCAAAAAACCAGATGCTACTGCTCCACCCGTATCTCCCGAAGTAGCGACCAAAACATCTAACAATTGATCACCCTGCTTCGAAAAATAACCCATTACACGACTCATAAATCGTGCACCAAAATCCTTGAATGCATAAGATGGTCCGTGAAACAATTCCAGTACACCCGTTTCAGCATCCAAAAACCGAACAGGTGCATCAAAATTAATCGCGTCGGCAATAATAGCCTTCAAATCAGCATTCGGAATATCATCACCAATTAAAGCATTCGCCACTTCAAAAGCTATCTCCTGCAAAGAATACTGTTGAATCCGGCCAATAAAGGCGGAATCTAACGATGGAATGATTTCGGGCATATATAAGCCTTTATCTGACGGTAAGGAATTGAAAACGGCTTCTTGAAAGGAAACCCGAAGATCTTTATTATTTGTACTATATAATTTCATCTATTTATTTTTTTCACTCTTCAACTTATATTACTTTCGGCCCGTCAATATTTACAGGTGATACATATTTAAAACTGTCAATTTCACAATCCGTTAAATGCTGTTGGATGCGATTGGCCGCATTTTCCGCCGTTTCCTTTCCACGGGAAATCGCGACTACCGAAGGACCAGATCCCGAAATACCAAAACTAAGCGCACCTGCATCGAGTGCAATTTGCTTCATTGTGTAAAACTCTGGAATCAAAATGGCACGGGTAGGTTCGATAAGCACATCGTGCATACTGCGACTGATTAACCCGTAGTCGCTTTCATAAAGACCTGCGATTAATCCCGCAATATTGCCCCATTGTGTCACGGCATCTCGTAAAAAAACTTTTTCCTTTATAAGTTGTCGTGCATCACGCGTCGGCACATCGACCTTTGGGAACACAATTCCGGCATATAGTTCTTCCGGAACAGGCAATTTGATCACATCCAAAGGGTGTTGTCCACGAATTAGTGTAATACCTCCCATCAAGGCCGGAGCTACATTATCAGCATGTCCATGACCGCAGGCAAGGCGCTCTCCCTCCACACAGAAAGGCAGAAGCTCGTCCTTCGTTAATGGATTTCCCAACAGACTATTTATGGCAAATAACCCCGCTACCGTACTGGCCGAGCTCGATCCTAAACCACTCCCGATAGGCATGTGCTTAATAAGCTCAATCTCCACACCAACTTCTTTTGAAACTCCTAGGTGCTCCAATAACATTTGAACACAAGCACTTACGGTATTTTTATCGGCATCTAGCGGCAGCCTACCGTCATCTCCAGCAATAGAGCGAATACGTACACCCGGGGTTGCTACACGATGCATAATAACTTCATCTCCCGGATAGTCTACCGCAAACCCTAATATGTCAAACCCACATATCATATTCGCTACGGTGGCCGGTGCAAACACCCGTACAACCTCCAAAATGCTGTCGAAATCTATTTTTTTAACTATTTTATTCTGATTCATAATGTTATTAACTAATTACGCTCCCACGTTGACCAAATCAGCGAATACACCTGCAGCAGTCACTTCCGCTCCGGCGCCAGGACCTTTTACGACCAACGGACGTTCTTTATAGCGCTCTGTGGTGAACGAAATAATATTGTCACTTCCTGACAAAGCATAAAAGGGATGATTTTCGTCTACCATCTCCAGTGCGATAGATACTTTACCATCTTCCAACTTACCAATGTATCGGATTACTTTCTTTTGGCTTTCTGCTTCTTCTTTTAATCCATTGAAATACTGATCGGCTTTCAACAATTCTGCATAGAAATCATCGACAGATGTAGCTTCCAAACAAGCTGGAGGAAGAATAGCTCCTAAATTAACCTCAGAAGGTTCAATCACATGTCCTGCATCTCTCGCCAAAATCAGCATCTTCCGCATGAAGTCGATACCTCCTAAATCATCCCGTGGATCCGGCTCCGTATACCCTAATTCTTGTGCCTTCTTCACGACTTCATAAAACGATACATCCCCCGTAAAATTATTAAATATATAAGAAATCGTTCCGGAAAGAATAGCTTCTATACGTACAATGCGGTCTCCACTCAACATCAAGTCTTTCAACACCCGAACAATAGGCAAACCCGCTCCTACATTTGTTTCATAGAAAAAGTCGACTCCATATTTACGAGCAGTATCATGGAGTGATTTGTATTGCTTATAGTCGCCAGAATTAGCAATTTTGTTGCAGGTTACAACCGAAATATTCGATTTGAATACATCTAAATAATAAGTAGATGGAAGTGGACTAGCTGTATTATCGATAAAAACACAGTTCGGTAAATTCATGGCTTTCATGCGTTCCACAAAACCAGACAAATCTGCAACTTCTCCCTCATCTTCCAATGTTGTACGCCAATCTGACAAATCTATACCTTCTGGATTAAATAACATTTTTCTAGAATTGGAAATACCGGCAATTTTAATTTCCAGGTCGTTATTCTCTACCAAAAAGTCATATTGTTCATGGATCTGTTTAAATAATGTAGCACCGATGTTACCCGTACCTACGCTAAATACGTATAGGGTCTTCTTTAACTCCGCAAAGAATGCATCATGCACGGTATTCAATGCTTTCGCCATGTTTTCTTTCTCAATAATAACGGATATATTGAGTTCCGAAGAGCCTTGTGCAATAGCACGCACGTTAATACCATTTCTGCCCAATGCATGGAATAAGCGACCTGACATGCCCGGTGTGCGTTTCATATTCTCTCCCACGATGGCCAACACCGAAAGATTATTTTCTACAGTAGGTAAAACCAGTTTATTCGCTTCTAATTCCAGCTCGAATTCCGCTTTAATAAGCTGCACAGCTTTCGTAGCATCACTTGGATGAACAGCAAAAGTGATACTATGCTCAGAAGACGACTGCGTGATGAGCACGACATTGATCTGCTCTCTCGCTAACAAGGTAAAAAGACGACCACTGAAGCCTGATTTGCCAATCATACCGCTTCCCGAAACATTGATGACAGAAATATCGGCAATGGAGGAGATTCCTTTAATCGGATAAGCGGATTTCCCACTTTCAAACTGAATAACCGTACCTGGAAATTCCGGTTCAAAAGTATTTCTGATGACAATCGGAATTTTCTTCAAAAACGCCGGAATCATCGTCGGCGGATAAATCACCTTTGCTCCAAAATAAGAAAGCTCCATGGCTTCGTTATACGATAGGGTTGGCTGCGAAAACGCTTTCTTTACGATACGCGGATCCGCCGTCAGCATTCCGTTGACGTCCGTCCATATCTCGATAGCAGAAGCCTGCAACACCGACCCAAAAATTGCAGCTGTGTAATCGGATCCACCTCTCCCCAATGTGGTGATACGGCCGCTTTCGTTGGAACCAATAAAACCAGTAACAAATAACAGTTTATCTGAATGGCTATGTGCAAGCGACTGAATGAGTTGGTTTGTCACCTCCTCGTTGATATGCGCGTGGCCAAAATTGGAATCTGTTTTTATATAATGAGAAGCATCGATATAGAGGGCCTGCTCTACATATTGCTCCATGATTTTGGAAACCATATAGTTCGATAGTCGCTCGCCAAAAGACACAATCAGATCTTTACTTTGTAAGCTTAGTTCCCGAAGTGCACTGATACCCTGCAAAATATCCTCTAGTTCATTGAGCATTAGCTTCAATTTAGTGAAAACCGGATTTTGATATTTTACCGCAATAAGTTTTTTCACCACCGCGAAATGACGATCTTCCAATAATTTCAAATCTTCGTCAAAAGGGATGCGATCTGCCGCATTTTCTGCCATTTTCGTCAGTAAGTTCGTTACGCCAGCCATAGCCGACAACACGACCAAAGGTTTTTCCCCTTCATCGTAAGAGTTCTTGACAATACCTAATACCGCCTTTACACTCTCTACACTGCCAACTGATGTCCCTCCAAACTTTAGTACTTTCATTTCCTGTTATATATTTATTTAAAATAATGTATACTGTTAACTAAAAAAGCCTTCCCATTTGGAGGAAGGCTCTATATGTTATGTACACTTTCTTATACAATAGAATTACTTCCTCCGATGAATAGCGCCGGTGGTAATAATAATCGTTGTAATAATAAGGTGTAAACTTTCCATATTTTTGAAAAACGGTATAAATATAGGAGTTTTAATTTGAATCCATCAAATATTTTTTCATTTCTATTAAAATTTTAATAATGAATTTTTCAAAAAAGTAGTTCTTTTGCTACATGCAAGAAAAAGATGTTTGATTGAAAAACAACAAAAAATATGTTAAAATTCGTTAAAACACCTTAAAATAATCACAAATATGCTTGGAAGCCCAGACATTATGTAGTAGATTTGCTTCAGTTCTGTAGAAAATATAAGACAGAACAAAAAAACGTATCATAAATCAAGTGAAATAGGCGAACATAATGAATACAAAAAAACTGATAGCAGGTATGCTTTTCGTAGGCTTATGTGCGGTGTCTCAGGCACAAACAGCAAAATCAACTTCTTCCGATCCTGATAACCTAGCCAAAGAATACTTTTCACAGATAATGGGTGTTGCCTCTAATGCAATGGCCAATACGAAGCTATATCAATTCGTATATGAATGGTTAGGTACCCCCTATCGTTTGGGCGGAGATTCTAAGAAGGGAATTGATTGTTCTAAATTTTCACTTGCTGTATATGAAAATGTATTTAACACGACTATAGGCTACAATAGCCGTAATCAATATGCAAACGTAAAACCTATTCGTAAAAACGACCTGCAACCGGGCGATCTTGTATTTTTCAAGATCCGCAGCAGACAGATTACGCATGTAGGCATCTATCTTGGAGATGACAAGTTTGCACATGCTGCATCTAGCAGAGGGGTCATGATCAGCAACCTTAACGAAGCCTATTGGAAACGATATTATTATAACGGAGGCAGACCGTCGGAAATAAATGAAGCGATGTTAGCGGATGCCGGATCCGATGATGAAGATAAAAATTTACACTAATTTCTCTTGAGACTTGATTAGAAAAGGTTCGGATATCTATATATCCGAACCTTTTTTGTATTTTTATAGGCAGTAATAAACGTATATACTATGTCTGATAAACGAACCCTTATTCTGGATAAAGAACAGATTCATCAAAAATCTATCCGCATTGCATACCAGATTCTTGAAGATAATTTCGAAGAAAAATCATTGGTATTGGTGGGCGTTGCAGACCGGGGTTACGTTTTTGCGAAGCGACTTCAACAGCTTTTACAAGAAATCGCTCCAGAAAAAACAACCGAACTCATCAAAGTTACTGTTTCGAAAACGAAAAGAAACTTAGAAGCCACTACAGACGTACCGGTTGAGACAGCAAAAAACAAAGTAATTATATTGATTGATGATGTGCTTAATAGCGGCCGAACCTTAGCATATGGATTGGGTTTATTCCTCAATGTTCCCCTTAAGAAAATGCGGACAGCAGTATTAATTGATAGGTCTCATCATCAATTCCCCCTGTTCAGCGATTATTATGGACTTAAGCTCTCGACAATATTAAAGGAACATGTGGAGGTTGAACTGGAAGAATTCGACCAAACAGAAGATGCTGCTTGGTTGTCGTAAATAATTTTACGATTTTTTAATTCTTAGCTTCTGCCCTATTTTAAGCTGGGTACTACGCAAGTTGTTATCGGCTTTTATCTGAGAAACAGTAACGCCTTTAAATCGAGCCGCTATATGGGACAACGTGTCTCCCTTTCTGACAGTATACGTCGTATATGTCGCAGAATGTTTGGCAGTAGTCCTCGAAGCTGTGATTAACCTTTCCCCTTTGCTAGATGGACGTTTGGTTATAGAAGAAGCATCATCATCATTACTAGCCAACATGCTGGATGAAGCCTCCAACTGATTATTTAACGCAACATATAACAAGCTATCATTCAAATGTTCAGTATCCGGCAGAACCAAACGCTTTGGACTTTCTGTACTGGCGTTTACAACTGAACGCTTATACGCAGGGTTGAATTTCTTAATCGTTTCCAGCGGTAAATCGACCGCTTGGGCAATTTGCTGCAAGTCGATTGGCTTTTCAACCATAACAGGCTTTGCTTCCCAAGCGAAGTCCGTAGGAGATACCAATATACCGTATTCATCTGCGTGCTCTAATGTGTATGTCATCGCGATGAATTTAGGAATATAATCTTGTGTTTCTTTCGGTAAATAAGGAGAAAGTTGCCAAAAATTCGGATTTTGTAATCCCGATCGTTGAATAGCACGTCGCACACATCCCCTTCCACAATTATAAGAAGCCAATGCCAATAGCCAATCGTTAAACTCATCGTAAGCATCCTTGAAATAGCGACTTGCTGCATAGCAGGCTGCGTAGGGATCTTTGCGTTCATCTACATAACTATCCATCGTCAAATCATATATTTTCGCCGTGGGGTACATAAATTGCCATAATCCCACTGCGCCAGAACGCGATACTAAATGCGGATCTAACGAAGATTCAATAACGGATATATATTTTATTTCATCAGGCAACTGGCTTTCGGAAAAAATCTTTTCATATATCGGAAAATAGTATTGTGCTAATCCTTGCAACTTACTCATATAAGGATTGTAATTGCGTGAGCTATATTTATCGATATAAGATTTTATTTTTTCGTTTAGAGCTAATGGAATAGTTTGTTGTATTTTACGCATACGATTAAAGACCAATGAGTCTTCAGCTGTATGTAATGGATCACAATAAGACAATGTTTTGAGCGAATCCAATCCTGAAATAATGATATTTCGTTGGCTAGATGCTGCTTCTATCAAATGCAATGGAACAGGCTCCATATCGACATGGGCTATGTCCTGAGCGCGTAAAGAGCATTGTAATCCCAATACACAAAAAGGCATTAACCACAAACGGTTTTTAATCATACGGTATTCTCGGTGTTTTTATGTAAACGTAAATTTTCCCCAAGTAGTATATTCACGTCAAAAAACTAAAAGAGTTTCGTAGAGGATTACTCTGCGAAACTCTTATTTCTTCCTTTTACCCTCTAATTTAATTCTGGGGGTTATTGTTATTATTTGTGTTGTTGTTTTGGTTTTCACTAGGCTCTTCCCGTTGACCGTCCTTAAACTCCTTCACGCCACGACCTAGCCCACGCATTAATTCTGGAATTTTTTTGCCACCAAAAAGTAACAAAACCAAAACCACTATGATAATAATCTCTTGCGTCCCGATAAATAATAATCCCGATGTATACATAGTTTTAACATTCTTAGCGTTGCTTTCATTATCAACGCATTACAAATATATAATTAAAATCCTGAATTTCCTGTAACTATTTTGCTAACCACGAAACTGGGTTCATTGCAGTCTGCCCCTGGAAGACACCAAAGTTCACAATCGAATACCCTGCATCCGGATCCTCACCTGCCGTTCCAATTTGTTGTCCTCTTCCTACTTTCTGCCCACGTCTTACAGACACACTCTTCAGATTGGAATACGAGGTAAAATATTCCCCGTGCTTTATCACCACAAAACTTCCAATCACCTGCACTACATCTCCTTCGAAAACTGCTTTCACCGGCGCGTTATCAGCCGTCCGAATAGCCACATCAGAGTTATCGATCCGCACATTCCGTTCTACCGTTTCGAAACCAAAGTTCCGCACAACATTTCCTTGTGACACTGGCCAAGGTAGTCGTCCGCGATTAGATTTGAAATCTGCAGATAGTTTTGCTGCTTCCGGTGTAGAGCGAAGGACTTCACTATCTGATTTCCGTGGTGTCGATTTCTCCACTTCTTCTACAGTTTTACCTGTCCGTTTGGCCTCTGCCTCTGCAGCCTTTCTCCGTGCCTCTTCTGCTAGTTTACGCTGTGCTTCGATTTCCCGACGGATCGCCGCTTGAATCATCGCATCAATACGTTTTTTCTCTTGCTGTTTCTGGCTGAGCTGCCCTCTATAGGTAGATTCTTCTTTTTGCAGTTGACTAAGTTCTTTTGCATGTGCAGATCGGTCCTTAGCAATAATCGCTTTCTCTGCTTCCTGTTCTTTCAATAGTTTATTTTGCATTTCACGATCTCTCTCCAATTGTGCAATTTTCAGCTCGATCTCCTTTTTAGTAGCTTCAATTTCGGCAGCTTTTATCTTACGTGCATCATTAAACTGTTGTAAATATTTCACGCGTTTAAAAGCTTGGTTAAAATCTTTCGAAGCAAAAATAAACATGAGTTTATTATACCCGTTTTTATTACGGAAAGCAAAGAGAATCATTTTCTCATAATCCTTCCGCATCTTTTCCAACTCGGCTTTTAACTCGTTAACAGCCTTCGTATTCTTTTGGATATTGTTATTAATAATCCGTAATTCTGAACTTATCGTCTTGATTTTATCTTCCCGTAGATTTAGTTGCCGACTTAACGCATTCACCTCTTTTTGAGAAAGTAACTTTTCTTGTGTTTTGGCACGCACAATTTTCATTAACTCCGCAATCTCTGCATCTATCTTCTCTCGTTGCTTTTTTAATTCAGCGCTACTTTGAGCAGAAACCAGTCCTACCCCGACACTGCAAATAAACAAGAAACTAAATAGTATTTTTTTTATATCCATGAACCGTTTTTCTCTTTTTTTCGGCAAAAATAAGCCTACAAAAATAAAGATTATTTTGCGCTTTTATGATAATCGTCCCTAATTTATTACTTTATATCGACTAGGAACAGAAAAAGGCATTTCGATATGTTCATTAAAAGAGACACGATTATATCCTAATCGCGCTTTCAGCGAAACGTCTTCTCCTACGATATTTAACGCGATATCTTGCGGAAAATTATAGCCGTCCGTTTTTACATAGTCTCCATAAAAAGCCTCAAGATTGTTTCCTCCTCCTACTTCTTCTAAGATGAAATGGAAAGGTCTATTTTCCTTATTGATACGGTACTGATAGGATAATTGTTCTTTAATCCCGACAACAATAAGCTCATCCACAGCACTGGCTACCTGCACATCGGTCGCACGCAACAAGTTCGAAGACACATTCGCCATTAACAAATCTTGGAGCGTCGCAAATGTAATACCACGGTTCGTATAATTGTATATATAAGAAAAAGGTTTCGCGATATACTCCCCCGGCAATTTATTAAGTATTTTAACACTGTCAGGCGTTATGAAGATACGGGCCACCTCGATACCTAATGTGGCCGTGACGGACATCCAGATAGCCTTATCTCTTTCTATCCGTACATTCAACGTAATGTCCTGTGTATTTTTACCCATCTCGATTTTTGTTTTTGCTCGCCCGGAGAATGTATAAAAATCCAAATTATTCATTTCGAAAGTCTTGATACTCGCTGCATTAGCTGCACTAATTTCTGCTGGTGTATCATGCGATGGCATAGCTATTTTTCGCTTTGTTTTACATGAAGTAAAAACTAACGTCCCGACTATTACCAACAAAATTATTCTACTCCACATAACTTTTTGTTGCTATTTTCGACTTCAATTTTTCTACATCGATATCACTCCCATCACTCACCGCCAAAGCTCTCTCCCATTGCTTCAATGCATCTTTACTGTTTCCTGATTTAAATAAGATGTCGCCATAATGCTCATACAGCACTGCCGATGGAGACGACCCTCGAACTGCTTTTTCTATCCATTTTAATGCTTCCTTATAATTCTCTTGTTGGAAAAGTACCCATGCATATGTATCTTGAAAAGTAGCAGATGATGGTTCCAGTTCGTTGGATTGTCGAGAAAGTTTTTCGGCCAAATCCAGCTTCTCTTTCCGTTCAGCCAGATAATACGCATAGTTATTCATAGCCGTAGCATTTGTACTATCTAATTTTATAGCCTCTTCATAAGCTACATCCGAAACATCCGCCATTTCTAATTTATGATATAAATCACCAAGGCCTGCGTAGATGAGCGATTGTAGATATGTATTATCTTCTCCGCTATTATCCAACGCTGCTTCCATCAATTTACGAGCATTCTCCCCATCATCTTTCACCATATACGCCAACCCCGTAAAATACAACAACATCGGATTATTTGGATTTGCATCTAATGCTTCTAAACCGTGATCAACAGCTTGATCCACCTCATTAAGTGCCATTTCCACGTTCATCAACATACGCCATGCATCGACGTGTGCACGATTAATGCCCACAGCCGTTAGAAACAATGACCGAGCTTCCTGCAAATTCCCTCTACGCCAAAGCACATCACCTTTCGCTACATGACTATCGGCAATTCGCGGATGCTTCAACACCAATATATTTGCCAACCCTTGAATTTGTTCCAGCGTAAATCCCGATTTGCCACGCAACAATGTAAACATGACACGATGCTTATCCATATAGTTGACATCCATCGATTCGAAAGCTTTTCGTAACGACTCCAGAGCTTGCTTACCTCTTTTGCCTGCGGTATAGGCATCTGCAAGATCTAGATATAACAATGGATCGTTCGTGTTTTTTAATCCTTTCTCTAAGATATGTATGGCTTGCCTTGTTGCATTTTTATCCATGTAGATGAATCCCAACGTACTGTACACCTGGCGGAGTCCCGAATTGTCCTGCATCCGAACCAATAATATTTTTTCCGCTTCCTGTTTTCTGTCCAGATCGACCAGCATTTCTGCTTTCATAACATCCAAGGTATCGGAATCTCCAAATTTTGCCACCGCATCATCATACACCTGTAAAGCCTCTTCTGATTTTTTGGATGCGTGAAGTAATAACATTTTCTCCCGATAAAGTGACTCGTTGTCAGGGAGCGCTTCAATAGCGCGGTCAACTACCGGAACTGCAGCTGCCAGATCTCCTTTGCTTTTATGGAGTTCCACCAGATAGTTGGCATATAACATATTTTTAGGCTCTATCTCCCATGCTTTCTCTACGATAGGTATAGCCATATCAAAATTACGGGCCTGTCCGTATAAAAGCGCTTTCGCATAATACACTTCTGCCGCATCGGGATATTTGGCGATAATATCATCCAGTTTCTCTATCGCTCCTACAAAATCCCCCGTACGTAATCTCCCCTCTACATCAACTAACAATTGCTTATAAGGCTTATCGCCTTCCTGCTCTTGCGCATAAATATTTTCTATGCAAAACAATCCGAAGATGGTAAGTAATCCTATACAAGCTATTTTTTTCAACATATTCATCCCTTTTCTTTCTTATTTTATTCGTGGGAACAAAGCCCACCTTATAAAGATGACAAAAAAAAGTAAAAGTTTAGTGTTTGTATCTTAAAATAGGTTAAATTTTGAATTTTCATACTTTTTCGTTCGCTGTCATTTTTACACACTAACTATTCTTTAGATTTTTTCTTTACAAAATATTTTATTTAGATTTGGCCAAGTAACTAATTTAAATCTGATGTACAGATCGCCTTTTACGGATGAAAAAGACCTGTTAAACAAGGTGCAGAACGGAGATAGATTGGCTTTTGAAATCATTTATCATCGTTATAAAGGCTTGCTTTATGTACATGCTTCTAAACACTTACGAAATCAAGAAGAGGCAAAAGATATTGTACACGATATCTTTTCAAATTTATGGCAGAACAGAACAACATTATACATACAAGATAGCTTGACGGCTTATCTCTATCAGGCTGTACGGAACGGCGTCATCAACCAACAACTCAAAAGTCAACGAGCAGACGAATACATCAACTCTTTACAGGGATTTATTGAACATGTCCAAATGGACACTGACCATCGCGTCAGAGAAAAAATGCTTATGGAGCTTATTGAACAAGAGATAGCTTCTTTACCTCCCAAAATGCGATCCGTATTTGAACTTAGCCGAAAAGAAGGCCTCTCTCACAAAGAAATCGCCGAACAGCTCCATATCAGTGAGCAAAGTGTCCGTAGCCATGTAAAAGGTGCGCTCAAAATCCTGCGTTTACGACTTGGCCTCCTTTTCATACTCTTCTACTTTACGGGATTTTAAAAATAATTCATTTTTTTTACCCCCATACACTCGTTTCGATTGTCTCTTCTTGTATATAAGCCGAAAACAGGGAGAAACAATTGAAAGAACAACAACATGCTAAAGATATTCTGCGTCGTTATGTAAATGATCAATGTACCGAAGAAGAGCGGATATGGGTTGAAGAGTGGTATAGAAAACATTACGATACGGAATTCAAAATTGATTCGAAGTTGGCTGAAGAGCATCTTGCGGATGTGTGGCAGTTACTTGATAGTGAAGTGCAGCGTAAAAAGATATGGACTTTGCGTAAAATAGCAGTAGCTGCAGCGTCGGTAATCCTTCTCGTTGGTATCGGCTTTCTTGTAAATAAATCGACAAAGTCTTCTACAGATCACATCTCGCATTCATCCCAAGAAGCTCCAATACAGGCTGGTCGTGATCAAGCGTTGCTTACTCTTGCAGACGGTCGCACCATCCATCTGGATAGTATAGCTGTAGGCGATCATCTCTCCGAAAATGGCATTACCATCGCTAAAATGGATGACGGCACATTGACATATGCTATAAAAGAGGTTCTTGGCCACACAACCGAGCAGATATACAATACCATTTCCACTCCTCGCGGAGGACAATATAAGGTTGTCCTACCGGACAATTCCATCGTGTGGCTCAATGCCGCTTCCTCTCTTCGGTTTCCGATTGCCTTTACAGGGAATACACGTGAAGTAGAGCTCGTTGGCGAGGGGTATTTTGAGGTCGCCCATCATAAACAAAAACCTTTTATCGTTACATCCACAGATCAGCAAACCATCGTCAAAGGAACCAAATTTAATATTACGTCCTATCCAGATGATGTCAAAAAAACGACTACGTTGCTAGAGGGATCGGTGTTGGTGAAAAAAACATCCGATATGGGACATGATGATCTATTGCTTCAACCTAATGAACAAGTAGTATTACAGCATAACCGCTTTACAAAATCACATGTTAACGCTGCTGATGCTATCTCTTGGAAAAACGGGAAGTTTGTGTTTAACGATACACCTTTAAAGAATATCATGCAACAACTTGCACGTTGGTATGATGTGGAGATTGTTTATTTGGAATCTACAGAAGGAATTACTTTCACTGGCTCCATATCTCGATTCGATGACATACAAGATGTATTACGTAAGATATCACTCACCGAAAGCGTACAATTTCAAACAAAAGAAAGGAGGATTATGGTACGACGCTAACGCCAATCTGTGGAGTATCCCAAAATGAAAACCGGATTCCGATTGCAGCGGAACCCGGCGAAAATCATTAGGGAGTCGCAGATCAAATCTTATAATAAGGACATAAAATATATTGCTAACCCTAAAATTCAATTCAAATATATGAATTTTTACAACCATGTTATTGTATGGAGGGGATTTATACACACAATAACATTTAGAAGAATGATGATGAGAATACAGCTCGTATTACTATCTCTTTTTTTAATCATACAAATACATGCCAACGACCTAAAGGCACAAAGATTGACATTGAATGCCAACCAAATGTCGTTGGAAAATGTACTAAAAGAGGTAACAAAACAGACCGCTTATGATTTTCTGTACAATCCGGATTTGCTAATAAAACATGCTGTACCGGTAACGCTAAGCCAGATAAACAAACCGTTGGAAGACGTGCTCGAGTACATTTTCAAAGGACAACCACGTCTCACTTATACCGTGGATCAGAAAACGGTTATTATTCGACCAAAAAAAGAAACAGCGACACCTATCAGCACAACAAACACAGCCACATTGCAAGCGGTTATTCGCGGCCGTGTGATCAACGAACAAAGTGAACCAATGTCAGATGTTACTGTGCAATTCCAAGGGACGACAAGGGGAACCAAAACAAATGAACAGGGATTGTACGACATCGAAATTATCGGAAATAACACGACCTTAGTCTTCAGTTATGTAGGTTATACCACAGAAGAAGTTTCCATTGCCGGGAAACAGGAAATAAATGTGGTATTGAAAATACAGGACGCCAACCTAGATGAAGTTGTCGTGGTTGGATATGGCACACAGAAAAGAAGCGACGTAACAGGTGCCATTGTATCCATCAGACCACAAGAACTCGAAAATATGCCCTACTCCAATGTGGTGCAATCGTTACAAGGCAAGCTTCCGGGGGTGAACATCACCAACACCGGAACCAGTGCCGAAGGAGATACCCGGCTACGGGTACGCGCACAGAATTCGATCAACGCCGATGCCGGACCATTGATCGTATTGGACGGTATCCAGTTCGAAGGATTCCTTTCGGAAATCAGTCCGAACGATATCGAATCGATCGAAGTACTAAAGGACGCTTCTTCTGCCGCGATATATGGGGCACGTGGAGCTAATGGTGTCATGTTGATCACCACTAAGCGGGGCCTTGCAGGTAAAACCCGTATCGCGCTGGAATCCATGTTCAGCACCAGCAACATCATCAACCGGCCGGATATGATGGATGCTACACAGTTTTATAATTTCAAACAACAGCGCATGGGGTTCGTCAGTTCGTTTGAGGAACAGCAATACCAAAACGGCGTGAATACCGATTGGCTGGACTATGCGACACAGACCGGCTTTAAACAGGATCACAACCTATCCATTTCGGGCGGAGCGGAAAAAACAAAGTTTTTTATCGCCGGAAATGCTTCCCGAACCGATGGTGTCGCCCGTAATGACGTATACAATCGTTATGCGTTGCGGATCAATATGGATACCGAGATCACCCCGTGGCTAACGTTCGGCACAGCCTCTACCATCGGCTATTACGATCGTCCTGGTGAGGGAGCCAATATCAGCAACGCCAGCCGGATGAATCCGCTGACAGCACCCTATGACGAGGACGGAAACTTGAATTTCCAACCCAATCCGGACGACTTGAACATTGTAAGTCCATTGGAAGGATTAAACATCCAAAAAGAAGATGTAGCCAGACGGATATTGACCAACAACTACATTCAGGTCGATTTCCCCTTTGTCGAAGGGCTTTCGTTCAAGACGTTGACGGGCTACAATTACCGAACTAGGCTAATCGAACAATACAGTTCTGCCTCCAACACGCTACGAGGCAGCCAGGTGGGTGGCTCTGCAACGGTAAACAATCAAAACCGAGAAGAATGGTCCATTGAAAACATCCTAAGTTATACGCGGGATTTCGGGCCGCATAATATCTTCCTAACTGGGGTCTATACCGCCCGGGCGTACGAAACGAAGTTTCACGACAATTCCGGTGTAGGGTTTCCGGGCGATCACATGTCGTACTACCAATTCAGGTTGGCCACCACCCTGACCCCATCGGATCAATATACCAAAGAATCTTCCTTATCACAAATGTTTCGTGCGAACTACAGCTACGACAGCAGGTATCTGTTTACCTTCACGGTGCGCCGCGATGGCTTTTCCGCTTTTGGCGCGAACAACAAATACAGCGTCTTTCCTTCTGCAGCTGTTGGGTGGAATATGGAACGGGAATCTTTTATGCAATCCCTCACTTGGCTAAATCGCTCGAAGCTGCGGCTTTCGCTGGGCGAAAGCGGCAACCAGGCCATCAGTGCCTATTCGTCAATGCCGACCATGGCCAACCAATATTACCTGGATAACGCTGGCGACCCATTGATCGGCTTCTATCCTAACCAGCTGGCCGATCCCACCCTTAGTTGGGAAACCACGCGCCAGCTCAATATCGGATGGGATTTCGCCCTACTCAAAAATCGGCTATCCGGAACTGTGGACGCCTATTTTTCCAATACCCGGTCCTTGTTACTGAACAAACAAATCCCTCAAATCAACGGCGTGACTACCATCCGGCAGAACATTGGTCAGACAAAGAGTAACGGTATTGAGGTGGCGTTATCTTCAATCAATGTACAAAGCGATAACTTCTCTTGGCAAACCAATGCCAACTTTACCTACGCCAAAAACGAAATTGTAGACGTCGGATTGTTTGATGAAGCAGGGAATCCGTTGGATAACGTGGCCAGCAGTTGGTTTATCGGCAAGCCAATAGGTGTCATTTATACCTATGGGTTTGACGGGATATGGCAGGAAACCGACGATATACTCAACTCGCATATGCCCACGGCAAGACCGGGCGATGTTCGGGTAAAGGACTACAACAACGACGGTGCCATCACGGTGGAGGACCGGCATATAATCGGCCAGAACTTCCCGAAATACACGATTGGCTTCACCAACACGTTCGCTTACAGGGATCTCTCGCTAAGCTTCTTCATCTATGCATCTCAGGGGGCTACTCGTTATACCGAACATATGAATACCTACTTCAATGGATCAACAACCATCCGTCAACGGGAATGGTGGACACCGGAAAATAAAATCAACACTTACCCCGCGAATCGGGACGATTCCAACCCCTATGGCCTCAATTATTTCGGGAAGACGAACGACGCTTCGTTTATTCGCTTGAGCGATATTTCGCTGGCGTATAAACTGCCCCTATCGATTACCAATAAAATACATGTAGATCGTCTAGAACTTTTTACAAACGTGAAAAATGTACTAACGTTAACCCGTTACATAGGGATGGATCCCGAATACGAATCTGACTTCGGCATTCCGCAAATACGAACATTTCTTTTCGGTGCGCGAATCGGATTTTAATCATTTCAATCACACCCAATCATGAAAACATACGCATACAAGCTATTCATACTACTGACACTGACCGTATTACTGGTCGGATGCAGCGACAGCTTTCTTGACGAAGTTGCAAAAGACGAGACTTACGCAGATAACCTCTATACCGACCTGAACGGCTTTAAACTGGCCAAAAACGCACTGCTCCATTTCCCAAGGCAGGAACGCATGGAACCCATTCAATCCGCCGAGTTAGGTGTAATATGGAAAATCGGCACGGACATCGGCTGGGCAAATACAGAACTTTCTTGGACGAGAGGCCTCAATCAATATACGACAGCCGATCTAAACGGAATGATGCAATTTTTAAATGGTGACACCGAAGGAAGACCAGGAATATTCCTCATCCTGTACAGATGTATCAGTTCCGCCAATTTACTGATTGCCCGTTCGGACAACCCCGAGGTCGATTGGCAAGGGGGAAATGAAGTGGAAAACGAGGCAAATAAGAATGAAATGGTCGCCCATGCCAGGCTCATCCGTGCGTGGGCCTATCGTCATCTGGTCATGACGTTCGGACCCGTTCCGATCAATACGACCGAAATCACCGGAGAGAATTACCGGGACGATTGGCAACGGGATCCGGTAGAAAGCATCCAAGCCTTAATTGAAGAGGATCTGCTTTTTGCAGAACAATGGTTGCCAGATAATTCCAACGATGTCGCTCGGTTGTCAAAGGCGATTGCGCAGCATTATCTCGCTGAATTGTATCTTTGGCAAAATAAACCAGAACAGGCAGAAGCCAAGGCTAGGGCAGTAGTTGATAACCCAAACTACCGATTGATTACCGAGCGCTACGGCGTCCGCAGAAACGAGCCAGGATGCGCGTTTATGGATCAATTCTATGACGGCAACATCCTACCCAGCCAGGGCAATACCGAAGCTCTTTGGGTATTTCCAAATTCCGATGTCGACAATATCCTGGGGGCGTACGGCAATACGATGCGTCGCACGTGGGTCTCGGCATACAACAACCGAAACATCGAGTATTCGCCTGAGTATGGCGGAAGGGGTATCGGGCGTGCCGCAATTACGGCTTGGGTATTTTCTATATATGAGTCGTCGGACGATCGGTTTAGCGAACATGCTATTCGGAAAAGCTATGTGGATCGGGATGGAAATACCATCATGTGCCACATGTCTGCATCTCAAATGACAACCAATAACCACATTTGGGCAAGTACCCGAAAATGGGATTGGACGTACGATAATCCTTCGCGGTATGGAGAGAGCTATTCCTATGCTGACCAGACCTATCTGCGATTGGCGGACACCTACCTGTTACTTGCCGAAGCACTACATATGCAAGGAAATAATAGTGAGAGTAATGGTGCCGCATTTTTCATCAACCAAGTGCGCCAACGCGCCAATGCAACGCCTGTTTCCACGGGCGACGTTACATTGGATTATATCCTTGACGAAAGAGCCCGCGAGCTTGTGACGGAAGAACCGCGCCGGGAAACACTCATGCGTACCGGTAAATTGATCGAGCGGACACGATTGTACAACCCGATTGCATCTGGTCAGCGCGACGGTGGCACAGGCATTCAATCGTTCCATACGCTCTTGCCGTTCCCACAGCGAATCATTGACGCCAATACCGGGCATCCACTTAAACAGAATCCTGGGTATAACTAATAGAAACATAAACGATGAAACCGAGATGTAAATAAGCATTGACAAACCAGGCAGTAATTATATACTCGAGCTCTCATCAGCCATAAGAAAAAAATAAATAGATGAAAACGATACTATATCTAACATTTTTTTTGACCGCCTTTACCACATGTAAAGTCGAAAAATTTGAATCAGACAACCGTATTTCCGGCTACCCTGAAGCAGCTATTGAAACACTACGTGAGGCTCCATACCCCATGGGAGCAGCCATCACAATGGGCGCGCTGCGCGATAACGAAACCTACCGTCAAACGGTAATTAAAGAAATGAGCAGCATCACAGCCGAAAATGCCATGAAAATGAATTTCATCAGCACCGGCCGTGGGGAATACTTCTGGGACGATGCCGACTATTTGGTTGATTTTGCAGTACAAAACGACATCCGTATACATGGCCACACGTTACTGTGGTACCGACATACACCAGATTGGGTCAGCGGATTTTCGGGAACCAAAGAAGAATGGATAGCGATTATGCGTGAATATATTCAGACCGTAGTAGGTCGCTACCGAGGGAAAATCGCCTCCTGGGATGTCCTCAATGAAATCATCCTGGATGACGGTTCCTTACGCCCTTCGGTTTGGTTGACCAATATTGGCCAGGAGTACATTGGCTTAGCTTACCAGTTTGCACACGAAGCTGATCCCGACGCACTGCTTTTCTACAATGATTATGGGCATGAATACAGCCACAACCGTCGGTTAGCAACCAAACAATTGGCAGACAGCTTGGTGGATGCCGGTGTTCCTATCCATGGCATCGGCCTGCAAATGCATACCAACACCAACCGGTCGATCAACGATCTGCGGTATGCCATCATGTCCGCGGCCAAAACCAAACTGTTGATACATGTGTCAGAGCTCGATGTTGCAGTAAACCCGGATCAAAATCCTAACGCGACATTTACAGATGCTTTAGCGATCCGGCAACAGGAGGCTTATCGGGCGGTAGCCCAGGCCATGTTGGATTTGCCGGAAGAACAGCAGTTCGGCATTACTTTTTGGGGAGTATCTGATGCCAATTCGTTCATGCGGGATAATCCGGATTGGCCATTGGTTTTCGACAGCAACTATCAACGGAAAACAGCCTATCGAGGACTTTTGCAAGGAATTTACCGAAAAGGCGATAAAATGGTACCCGTATCTCTTGACCAAGCATCACTGAATTTGTTTTCGGATGCCCAAGTGGAAATAGCCATTTCGGGGGGGATGTCACCGTATGCTGTAAGCGAAAATTCCAACCCGGCGGCAGCAACGGCTGTTATTAAAGGAACTAAACTTGTCATAACGGGTACAACAGAAGGAACAACAAACATTGCCGTCACAGGAGAAGACGGAAGCAGTGCCCAGCTACTGGTAACAGTAAAGAGGACGCCAAATCTGATTACTTTTGAACAATTGAAAGCTAACTTGTCATCACAAGAATCTATTATTTTACCTGATGACATTAAAATCAAAGGCGTCGTTATCTCGGATAATAAAAACAGAAATATTGACAATAAAACTGTTGTATTACAAGAAGATAACAATAAAGGGGGGCTTTTTATAGAGATGACAGGAGAAGCCGATTTGAATATAGGAGATGAAGTAGAAGTGATTGTATCACAACGTACGCTGGCGAAGGTATATGATGAGTTTACATTAAAGGATATTCCGACGGATCATATTCAAAAACTGGGCGACAAAATTATTATACCTAATGAAACAACTATCGACCAGATACTTGCCAACAAAAAAGATTGGACAGGTACATTGGTAAAATTAGGTAGCGGCAGTTTTTCGGGAGGAAATGGGAAGTATACCGGGATATTGGAATATACCAATGCAAGTGGTGCCGTTAAATCAATGATACGACAAAACGCGACTTTTGCAGGTAATGATTATCCGGAACAGGTTGACAACCTCATTGGTATCATACGAAGTGAAGGAGGTGATATCAGATTGGATATTCGGAATACCGACGACGTCATGGGGAAAGTAAGGCCGCACACCTTTATTTTAAATAATTTTGAAAGTGGTGTGAAAGATATCAAATTTAGAGGAGGACCGGATGCTGCGGTTGTAGAAGTGGTGAACAACCCCTTGAAATCGGGTGTAAATACCAGTGATAAAGTGCTCATGGTAACAAAGAGCTTTGCAAGCCAGCAATTAAATATTTATATTAGAAGAGCGAGCAATCCAACCGTGGATATATCCGATGAGGTATGGGGGAAGAATTTCAACCGTGTCAGATTTATGTATTACAACCCGATTACCTCCGGAAGGTTTGTTAGCTGGAAGTATAATGGACAAGATCCTACACTCAATATTACGCCTCAACCGGAATTTGGTGTTTGGTCTTACGTAGATATAGCCGTGACACCAAATCAGATGGATGCCCTTACGTCAATACATTTACGTTTAAATGACGGAGGAAATAGCGATAATGATGTCGTCTATATAGATAATATTGAATTTTATAACGCAGAGCTTATGGAAGAATGGATGGGGCAATAAGAATAACTAAATTAAATATGAAAAAACTATTTATGCCGGCAATAGCCTTAGGACTATTATCAATTATGATTTTATGTTCCTTTACCTGGAAACCGCTTACTCCCGAAACAATCGGCATGGTATCTTATACCTATCGGAAGAGTTTACAGAAAGATATGGCTGCAACTCTTGATACGATCAAGTCCCTAGGTGTTGTGGATATGGAGTTTTCTAACCTATTCGGTAAAACTGCCGGGGAAATACGTAAGCTACTTGACGAAAGAGGAATGTATTGTTCGTCTTTCGGGGTCAGCTATGATGATTTGACCAATAAAACAAGAGAGGTAGGCGAGAATGCCCGGATATTAGGCGCGAAATACGTACGAGTCGCTTGGATATCCCACAACGCGCCATTTTCTATTGAAGATGCTCAAAAAGCGGTGAAAGATTTCAATACAGCGGGGAAAATATTGAAGGATGAGTTTGATATTACGTTCTGTTACCATAACCACGGATACGAGTTTCATCCGTATGAAAACGGGACCCTTTTTGATTATATCATGAAAAACACAAACCCTGAATATGTTAGCTTCGAACTGGATATATTTTGGGCATTCTTTCCGGGAGCAGATCCGATACAACTGTTAGAGAACTACGGAAAAAGATTCAAGTTAATGCATCTGAAGGATCTAAAAAAAGGGGTTACTGGAAATTTATCGGGGGGAACGGATGTGAAAAATGGCGTAGCATTGGGAACCGGACAGTTGGATCTACCTGCTATCTTGAAGGCAGCAGAACAATCTGCTATTGAACATTATTATATTGAAGATGAAAGTCCGATTTATTACAAACAGGTACCTCAGTCTATTGCTTATTTAAACGACATTCTTCAGAAATAACAGGATTTTTTCTGTGTAACAAGGATAAAAACTGTAATGCGTTTTTTGCAAACGCTTTACAGTTTTAGTATTTTATATTTTTTTACTACCTTGGCACCATAAACCTTATGTAAGATGAAATCCTTGCCCTTAATAGACGACAAAGAGCTTCTGCAAAAATTGCGTGATGGCGATTCTTCTGCATTTGGACAGGTATATGATTTATACGCCGATATACTGGCATATAAACTCTACAAGCTTATCAAAATAGAAGCTGTTGTTGAAGAATTACATCAAGATATCTTTCTAAGGCTATGGAATAGTAGAAAAAATATAACCGAGGACACCAACCTAAAAGCCTATCTCTTTACCATTGCCCGGAATCTATCTATAGATTTTTATCGCAAAGCGTCAAAACAAAAAGAATTGGAAAGACAGCTAGCCTTTCATCTCACCGCATCTTACAACCATATCGAGCCTCTACTTGATTCCAAGGAAACTTCAGCCATATTAGAACAATTGATTTCGTTACTGCCTCCTCAACGGCAACGGGTTTTCCGACTTATCAAACTAGAGGGTAAATCTTATGAAGAAGCCTCTCTTTATTTTGGGGTTTCCGTCAGTACCATAAAAGATCATATGGCTAAGTCTTCTGATTTCCTAAGAGGAGAACTCTCAAAGAAATATCCGCATATCTTATTTGGTCTAGCCGCCAGTATCGTTTTCAATTAATTCTTTTTTTTCGGATACAAGCCGAGAATACCTTTTTTTATTTCGTCTAGTATAATAAAAGAGGTTTGCCATGGCTTATATCCACGATATATTCAAACGTTATCTAGACAATTCCTGCACGGAAAAAGAATTGAGTATACTATTGCGGTATTTCGAACTGGATGAATATTCGGGAAATCTGAGAGACCTTATCGAACAAGAGCTCCTTAAACCTGAACACGAGTGGACATTACCCGAGCCTTTCGTTCATATGGTAAAGCAAAATAAAGCTGTCTTAATGGAAAGGATACAGTCTCGTCAGAAGCAAAATAAAATTAAACGGCTAATAGTCACTACCTCTATTGCGGCCTCCATCCTACTCGTATCTACATTTGCTTTCTTTTATTTTAATGACAGAACTCCTCAACAGATGAAGGTTGTTCAAGAAGTTAAAGACATTGATCCAGGTACCAACCGCGCCACTTTGGTTTTAGAAAATGGAGAATCCATTACACTCAGTGAGGATAAAACCGGTATAACCGTTGGCAAAGATGGAAGAATAGTTTATACAGATGGCACGAACATCGCCACGCATACTTCTGTACAATATGCCACATTATCTACACCCAGAAAAGGACAATATAATCTGATCCTACCGGATGGCACCAAGGTCTGGCTTAATGCGGAGTCCTCTATTCGCTATCCCACGACTTTTATAGGCGACGAAAGAAATGTAGAAGTGAAAGGCGAAGCCTATTTTGAGGTGGCACACAATCCGGAGCAACCGTTTATTGTAGAGGGTCCATCTCAACGCGTAAAGGTATTGGGTACTGTCTTTAACCTCTACGATTATCCAGGCGAAGATCATACGGTCACTACACTAGTTAATGGAAAAGTTGAAGTCTACAGCACGGAAAAGAATTTATCTCAAATACTAACACCTGATCGACAGGCAGTTTTAACCCCGATGGGATACGAGGTACATCAGGTAGATGTAGAGCCATTCATTGCGTGGAAAAACAATGAATTTAGATTCAGGGCTACACCACTACGAGAAGCTATACGACAAATTGAACGCTGGTATGATTTGGACGTAGATTATAACCATATCCCCAATGATATTAAGATTCACGCTTTAATAACAAGAGATAAGAAATTGTCAAGTGTATTGTATGCATTGGAGGAAATAACCAACATCAAATTTGAGAGAGAAGGAAGGAGGTTGCAGCTTATGGAAAAATAAGGAGACCCCAAACGATGTTTAATGCTTATAAAAAAACCGAGGTAGTAGAGTACCTCGGCCTGATAGGCTCAACATTCTATTAATTTCGACATCTAACAGAATATAATTTTAAACCGTAAACACAAATTTATGAATATTTACCTTGTTTGCAAGGAGAAAGAGACCGCTACGTTTAGATTTTCTTTCCTCCTTGATAAGCGAATACTAAGAACCTTAATTCTTATGAAAACCATCGTGTTATTCGTGCTCTTGTTCAGTTTTCAGGCATCCGCGAACGTAGCAGCTCAAACCGTAAACCTTACCTTGAAAAATACGTCGCTGTCTACTGCATTAGAACAAATAAGTAAACAAACAAAATTTGATTTTTCTTATAACGACGAAATTCTAACGCATGCCAAGCCAGTAAGTATTATACTGCGTAATGAAACATTGGAAAAATCATTGCAGCAGCTGTTTGCTGGACAACCGTTCACATATGAAGTAAATGATCGGATCATTATTATCAAGAAGAAAACAACCTCCAGCCTTGGTAAGTTATTGTTACCGGTAACGGAAGCGCAGCAATCCATCCGTGGGCGCGTAACGAACGAGAATGGCGAGTCTGTATCCGATGTGAATGTACAGTTCAAAGGGACGACAAGGGGAACCAAGACAAACGAACAGGGATTATACGACATCGAAACCCAAAAAAACAACAACACATTGGTATTCAGCCATGTAAGCTACAACACAGAAGAAGTTTCCATTACCGGAAGGCAGGAAATAAATGTTGTCTTGAAAATGCAGGATGCCAACCTAGATGAAGTTGTCGTAGTGGGATATGGTACGCAGAAAAGAAGCAATGTAACAGGTGCCGTGGCTACCATCGACAACACAATATTCGAGAATCGTCCGACAGGAAACGCCGTACAGGCATTGCAAGGAGCAGTTCCCGGCTTACGAATTACAACAAACGATGCAGGCGGGCAGTTGGATGCAGAACAAACTATCCGCGTGCGTGGCGACAAGGGAGGAATTGGAATCGGTAGTGATGCACCCCTTATTTTGATTGATGGAATGGAAGGTAGTCTTACGAACATTAACCCACAGGATATTGAAAGTATCTCGGTACTGAAAGATGCAGCAGCAGCAGCTATTTACGGTTCGCGAGCCGCTAATGGTGTCGTTTTGGTAACAACCAAAACAGGACGAACAGGACGAAGTGCAATAAGTTACAACAATAATTTTCGCCTTAATACACCTATCGCTATGCCGCAAATGGCCAATTCGTGGGAGTACGTAAACTTTATCAACGATGCTAACTTTAATGGTACAGGAGCAACGCGCTTTAATGAAGAACATCTTCAACGGATTTACGATTATATGAATGGGATCAACCCTCTCGACCCGACTCAGCCTTTCGATCCAAATCTGACAAATATTCCGGATCCCGCAGGTACCAATAGATGGTTCGGCAACTCATGGGCTAATGAAGATTGGTTGAATGCTTACTACACCGATTGGTCAAATTCGCAGGAACATAACTTATCGGTAAACGGGGGAAGTGAAAAAACTTCTTACTATGTATCGACGAACTATCAGGGTCAAGGTGGATTCCTACGTTACGGAGATGATAACAGACAACGTTATACACTCACAGGAAAAGCATCGACACAGGCAACGGATTTCCTGAAATTAGATTTTACTTCCCGTTTTAGTCGCGTGGATTACGACAAGCCGGCTCGCTTGACAAATACCTTTTTCGAAGAGATTTTGCGCCGCTCAATACCTTATACCCCTGTGATATCTCCAGATGGATTAAATAAGGGGGGGTTTATTCCCATTCTGGAAGAAGGTGGTCGAACCAAGACCCAACACGACGACTTGTCGTTGCAGTTGAGTGCCATACTTACACCTGTTAAAGATCTGGTTATTACCGCCAACATGCAGGCGCGTCTACAAAATAATTGGGCGCATTCCCATTGGCTTCCAGTTTTTTCGAATTACGCCAATGATCCCGATCGTACATATCTCAATAACTTGAGCGAAAGGGCAGCATATCCTTTTGCTGTTAATTCTCTGGGAGAACCTGTCGGCAGCGTGCAGGAAAGCCCTGCACGTTACACGCATCTTACACCACAGGTATACGCCAATTATACCTACACGATAGGTAAACACACCATTGCCCCGATGGTTGGGATGCAGGTAGAAACGTATAACCGACGCAACGTTTCAGCCTTGCGATACAATTTAATATCACATGATACACCGACACTTGATGCCACCACAAGTAGGCTCATTGACGATATTGCATTGGGCGGACTGTATGATGGATGGGCCAATGTTGGTGTTTTTTCGCGGATCAACTATAATTATGACGACCTTTATCTGCTGGAATTGAATGGACGGTACGACGGCTCATCCAGATTCCGTAGGGGAAATATGCGCTGGGTGGAAACACCTGCGGTGTCCGCGGGATGGAACATTTCCAATGAAAACTTTTTTAATCCTTTGACAAGGTACATCTCCTACTTGAAGGTAAGAGGTTCATACGGTTGGCTGGCCAATCAGAATACGTCGAATTTTTACCCTACTTATCAAGATATGAACTTTGGAGCCGGAAACGGGATTTGGCTTATCAACGGTCAACAGCCCAACACCGCTTCCGCGCCCAGTCTGGTCAGTGCATTGCTCACGTGGGAAAAAACAAAGACCGTCAACTTCGGTGTTGATTTCGGACTTTTCAACAATCGCCTTTCGGGTTCTTTTGATCTCTACAGAAAACAGTTTATCGATCTTATGGGGGCAGGGATAGAATTACCCGCTGCACTCGGAACGAATCCACCTTCCGTTAACAATACGGATGTGGAGAACAGGGGGTGGGAATTCGAGTTTAGCTGGAGAGACAAGATAAAAGACTTTTCCTACTCCATTGCGCTAAACTTGTCTGATGATTACACAAGAGTCCTTAAATACCCCAACCCTACCGGTTCTATAGATAGACATATAGAAGGCCAGTTGACCGGCAATATATTCGGGTATACGACCATTGATATAGCAAAAACCCACGATGAAATGATGGACCATCTTATCTCGTTGCGCGATACGCGTGATGCACTCGGTCTGGATAGGATTGGTGCAGACGGTTTGGGCGGACAACCTGATGGTGGTTTGGGCCGTGGGCTAACCGCAGGCGATATCATGTATATGGATGTAAATGGGGATGGACGGATAAGCGAAGGAGATCGTACGATCCACGACATGGGAGACTTGAGCATTATTGGCAATACCCGTCCGCGCTATCATACCTCTGCGAGAATCGATTTGGATTGGAGAGGGTTCGATCTTTCCATGTTCTTTCAGGGCGTTTTAAAACGTGATTGGTATCCTGATCCAAACAATGATACCGGGGTCTCGAGCGGGCAAGACCTAAACATGATTTTCTGGGGCGCTACCCGGGGGGAGTATTCTTTTCGACGGTGTTCAAGGATCATTTGGACTATTTCCGGGCAGATGAAGACCATCCTCTGGGACAAAATTTAGATGCTTACTATCCCGCTCCTGTATTCAATGTGCGGAACCAGCGAATACAAACACGCTATTTGCAGAATGCAGCATATATGCGGTTAAAAAATCTACAGATAGGTTACACGTTTCCGGAAAAATGGACAAAACCAATAGGTGTACAGAAGTTCCGTATTTTCGGAACAGGAGAGAATCTCCTAACTTTTACCAAGATGAGTGAGCTTATAGACCCCGAAATTGCTGGTTACGGAAGTAAGGGAGGAGTTGCATATCCTATGGCAAAAACATTTGCATTCGGCATTAATGTTAATTTTTAAAAGGACAAACAGATGAAGATATATACCGATTTTATCAAGATAATATTACCTATCGTTGGCGTACTGCTTGTAACAACTGGTTGCGACAAGCTGTTAGATGATTATGCAACGCCGATATCCAGAACGGTTCCGGAAAACTATCTGAAAGATGAATCGCATTTGATGGCCTATATTACCAATTATTATACGACCGGTAATTTCAGCCAGGAAAGCGGGCGTTTGGATGTGCACAACAGTAACCCTAGCGGCAGCTCATATTGGCGCGATACCAAAACGGACAATGCTATCGGACGAAACGGACAATCCATATTCTTACCGGGAGAAGTGAGAGTAGGCGCAAGTGGTGGCGCATGGAGCTTTAGTAATATTTACCCCTTGAATTATTATCTGGAAACCGTTGTGCCCCGCTTTAATAACGGGGAGATCAATGGTTCGCAAATCAACGTAGGGCATTATATCGGAGAAGGTTATTTTCTTCGGGCTCATGAATATTTTTATCGCTTGCGCCAGCTGGGAGATTTCCCAATTATTGATCGTGTTTTGCCTGATATTCAGGAAGAGTTGGTAGAAGCCTCGAAACGGTACCCTCGGAATGAAGTGGCCCGTTTTATTCTAGCAGATCTGGATTCGGCGATTCACTATTGTATCGATTCTCCTCCCGGGGGACGGGCACGTATAACAAAAAACGCGGCGTTGTTATTGAAATCGAAGGTGGCTCTCTATGAAGCCACATGGTTAAAATACCATGCCGGTACGGCACTTGTGCCGCAAGGTCCCGGATGGCCGGGAAGAACCAAAGGTTACACCATCAACACCGCACGCGGTGAACAGGTAATAAGTGAATACCAATTCCCAACCGGCGATGGCCTACAGGGCGAAATTAATTTTTTTCTCGACCAAGCGATGCAGGCAGCAAAACGGGTGGCAGATGCCATCCCTCTGGTAGAAAACAGCAAGACGATCCGCACGGATATGTCTCAGCCGGTCAACCCATACTATGATCTGTTTGCTACGACCGATCCGTCTGCTTATCCCGAAGCTATCATGTATCGCGTCTATGGTGGCAGCACGCTGCATAGCTACAATATGGCTATGTTGGGCTATTCCATGGGTTACACCCATCAGATGGAGTATGCATTTCTGATGGCCAACGGTTTGCCGATTTATGCATCCGGAAGTGGTTATGCTGGGGATGATTATATTCAGGATACAAAAGTAGACCGCGATTGGCGTTGGCGGTTGTTCATGAAAGCGCCGGGCGAGCGACGTTCACTGTATGACAGTAGTAACCCGTTGTTTACAAATGATGTCGTGCCCAATCCTGCTGAGATACATTTGCGAGACCAGACGAGATCTACTTCTACCGGATACTTGCTCGGTAAAGGTATTTCGTATGATTATAATTCCATTTTGGCTGGCCAAACAGCATTCGTGATATTCCGTGCTGCAGAGGCATACCTGAACTATATCGAAGCATGCTACGAGCGTACCGGATCAATAGATGCTGATGCGGACAGATATTGGCGGGCTTTGCGTATACGTGCCGGAGTGGATCCCAATTACACGGCCACCATCGCCGCAACAAATATGATCTTAGAGGGACGAAACGACTGGGGGGCTTATTCTCATGGACAGATGATAGATGCGACCTTGTATAATATCCGTCGCGAACGTCGCTGCGAGTTTATTGGCGAAGGACATCGCTGGACAGATCTATTACGTTGGAGAGCCCTAGATCAATTGAACGGCTTCCACCTCGAAGGATGTAAAATATGGGGACCGATGCAAAACCAGTACGCAGCCGCAGACTTATTGCATTCTCAACCCAACGATGCAAGAAATATTATGTCCAGCCCAAGTTTAAGCCCTTATTTGCGAATGTTGCAGATATCGACAAGCGAAACGAATAGGTTCTACAACGGCTACTTCTTTACTGAAGCGCACTATCTGGATCCGATTGCTATACGACATTTCTTGGTCACCTCGTCAGATGGGCAATCGGTTGAATCATCGCCTATTTATCAAAATCCAAAATGGCCTACAGAAGCGAATACACCGCCAACAATAAATTAGTCTCAGTCATTTCAGCAGTTTAAGGCTTCATTTGAGATGAAGCCTTAAACCAATAATCATATCTCAATGAAACCATCATGATTTATTCAAACCACACAGGGGGATGAATAAACCGAGCTTGCGAGCTCTTGAACACCCCTTGTAAACACTAGTGAAAAATCTGACAGCTTCATTGTTGCAAAAAATTTATTCTAATGAAAAATATTTTCAGCTCTATATTATTAATAATCATTTCATTATCCTGCTATGCCACGAAAAAGGAGTGTAAAACCATCCTGTTGGTATCAGGATGGCAAGATGTAAATATTGGTGATATTGCCCATACCCCGGGATTAATACATGTATTAAATACATATCTTCCCGATGCAAATATTATCGTGTGGAAAAAAAGCCCGAGCGAGACGGTCGATGAACTCCTCCATAAACATTTCCCAAATGTGAAGATAATAAAGGGGAAAGTGAATGAAAATGGAGATCCCGACAATAAGGAAGTTTACGAGGCTTTTGAAAAGGCAGATATCATGATTCATGGGTCGGGACCTTACGTTGTCGGACAACCACATCTTGAAGCGTGGGCAAAGCATACGAAAGGGAAGCCATTCGGAATTTTTGGAGTTACTATCGAAAAAGTAGATGAAAAGCTGAAGGAGCTTTTGCTGAAGGCCTCTTTTATATACACCCGCGAAACCCAATCGCTTCACCTACTGGAAAGTATGGGGATTTCAGGAGATAATATCATGTTTGCACCAGATGCCGTTTTTTGCCTCCATATTCGAAACGATGAAAAAGGACTCCATTCTCTAAATAGGTTCGAGCTGGAAACAGGGAAATTTATTTGTGTCGTTCCGCGACTACGCACCACCCCTTATTATAACATAGCTAATCGGCATCGTTGGAGTGAAAAGCGTATACAGGAGGTAGAGAACCATAATAATCGGTATAAGGAAGAGGATCACGCCAAGTTACGGGAAACCATCATTGAATTTGTCCGAGCGACAGGCAATAAAGTATTGATTTGTCCCGAGATGACATATCAGGTTGATATTATGGATGAATTATTATTTGATCCGCTTCCGGACGATATAAAGCCTCACGTAGTGAAACAAGATTACTGGATGCCCGATGAAGCGGCATCGGTATACGCCCATGCTTTGGTCGTGCTGAGTTTCGATTGCCATTCACCTATTATCGCCTTTGCGAACAACACACCATTCCTCTATTTGCGTCAACCGGAAGACACTTCCAAGGGGCAAATGTATTATGATCTGAATTTTTCCGATTGGATATTAGAGATGGAAGAGACCACCGGAAAAGAAATTACGGAGCGTCTATTCGACATTCAGAAGAATTATGAGCAGTCGAAAGAAAAGATAAAACAGGAAGAAAAGGTCATCAAGGAGATATATCGACATGTATGCAGACAGATCGAAGAGGTCGTGGATAAGGAGGATATCTAGATGAAATACTTTATTTTTTTAACATTGCTATTTGTTTTCCCATCTTTTTTATCGGCGAAAGTATTCAGTCTCCTGTCACCCGACGGGAGAATACAAGTCCAGGTAGAGATAGGAGAAAATATCCGGTATAACGTGCTGTTTGAAGGAACCGTGGTGCTTGAGAAATCACCAATTTCCATGACCTTATCCGGCGGAAAAACGTTGGGCAAGAACCCCCGGCTTCTCGATTCGGAAATAGAAGAAGTGCGAAATACGATCAGCTCTCCTGTATACAAACGGGAAACAACCCCAGATAATTATAATGAATTGTCTTTCACATTCCAAAGTGATTACGGGGTTATATTCCGTGCCTACGACGACGGGATAGCCTATCGGTTTGTGTCCACTACAAAAAAAGCGTTCACGGTAGAAAACGAAGAAGCGGTATTTAATTTTCCTCGCCATAGCAAAGCATTTGTCACTTACGTGCGTGAAAGTGGTTATCATGACGATAATATGGGAAACAGCGGAAGCTTCGAAGAGCAGTTTTTTAAATCATTTGTCAATACCTATCAACATTTCCCTTTGGAGCAATGGGATAAGGATCGCTTGGCATTTATGCCATTATTGGTGGAGACCGCAGGGGGTGTAAAAATATGCCTTACCGAAGCCGACCTGATTAATTACCCCGGAATGTATCTAAATGTCAGAGATAGGAACAACAGCGTACACGGTGTTTTTGCGCCTTACCCCAAATCGGTGAGAAAAGGAGGAGATTCAAATTATCACGAAGTGGTAACTGAGCGTGAACATTACCTTGCCCGTTTTGAGGAAGGGAGAAATTTTCCTTGGCGGACACTTATCATGACCAAAAATGAGGTTGAGTTACTTGATAACGATATGGTCTATAGGCTCGCGAGCGAAACCGTGCAGGAGGACATTTCCTGGATAAAACCGGGAAAATCTGCCTGGGAATGGTGGAATGACAAGAACATATACGGTGTAGATTTTAAAACCGGCATCAACAACGAGACGTATAAACATTATATTGATTTCGCGGCAAAAAATAATCTGGAATACCTCATCATGGATGAGGGCTGGTATGAAGACGGAAAAATTTTTGAACCGATACCGGAACTCGATCTGGCCGAATTGATCGATTACGCGCGGCAGCGGGAAGTCGGCATTATCCTCTGGACAGGCTGTTATCCTTTCAAAACGAATATGGAAGAGGTGTGCCGTCATTATGCTGAAATGGGGATTAAAGGCTTTAAGGTAGATTTTATGGATCGGGATGATCAAGAGATGGTGCGATTCCATTATGAAACAGCAGCAATGGCTGCGAAATATCAATTGGTCATTAATTTCCATGGCACATATAAGCCCACGGGATTGCAGCGTACCTATCCCAATGTATTGACTGTGGAAGCAGTGCAGGGACTTGAACACATGAAATGGGCCTCTCCTGCCGTCAATCAGGTGGAATACGATGTTATCATGCCTTATATCCGGATGCTTGCCGGACCTCTGGATTACACGCAAGGTGCGATGAGGAACGCTAATCGGGAAAATTACAAGCCGGTTTATTCTGAACCCATGAGCCAGGGAACACGGGCACGTCAGGTAGCCAAATATATTGTTTTTGAATCACCGCTGAGTATGCTTAGCGATAGTCCATCTGCATACGAGAAAGAACAGGAATCTGTCGATTTTATCGCTGCTATTCCTACTGTTTGGGATGACTCTAGGGCTCTGGACGGTGCTATCGCCAAGTACCTTGCTATTGCACGCCGGAAAGGGACCGATTGGTACGTGGGATCAATTAATAACTGGGATGAACGCACCATAAAACTGGATCTATCCTTTTTGGGAGAAGGGAACTTTCAGGTTGAAATTTTTAGGGATGGTGTGAATGCAGAGAGGGTAGCACAGGACTATAAACGAGAAATAATCAGGCTTCCAGAAAACCGGGAAATTGTGTTGAGAATGGCCCCAGGTGGAGGATTTGCTATAAGAATAACTTCTAAATGAAATTTAAAATGTCAAACTTGAGATTTTCCATATTCTTGTTACTTATTTTTCTTCACTTCTCGTGCAAGAATGATAAGAGTATGCTTGCGAATTTCCCGGAAGAATACAAACCGGAGGAGATAGGTATGAAGCTCACCTCCCGTTTTTTGGAAAGCCCCCATGCCAGTAAAAACATGATTAATTATCCTGAAGTATGTGTATGGTACGGTGCCCTGAAGTATGCTGAATTAACAGGAGATGACCATGTGAAGAATCAATTGAAGGCTCGTTTCGACCTTCTGTTTGGCGAAGAAAAACATTTACTTCCCATTATCGGATTTTTCAAGTATGTGAAAGGGCACTATGTCGACTTTACCGTTTTTGGAACCCTACCGTTGGAGTTTTATATTCAAACGAAAGAGCAGAGGTATCTTGATTTGGGGCTTTTCTATGCCGATTATCAGTGGACTTTGCCCGACTCAGCAAGTAGCGAACAAATAAAATACCACGAGCAGGGTTTATCATGGCAAACCCGCTACTGGATAGACGATATGTATATGATTACGATCTTGCAATCGAAAGCATTTCAGGCAACAGGTAATCGGAAATATATAGAACGTGCCGGCACACAGATGGTCTCTTATCTCGACACCTTGCAACGCGTTAACGGCCTGTTTTATCACGCTCCTAATGCTCCCTTTTATTGGGCAAGGGGCAATGGTTGGGTGGCAGTAGGCATGACAGAACTCCTTCGTTACCTACCCGAGGATGATCGCAACCGAGCACGTGTATTGCAAGGGTACAGGAAGATGATGAGAAGTCTTAAAGAATACCAGAAAGCGGATGGAACATGGGGCCAGTTGATCGATAAGCCTACTATTTGGACGGAAACATCCGGTTCGGCCATGTTCACCTACGCGATGATAACCGGCATAAAGCACGGTTGGCTGGATGAAGAAGAATATGGGGAAACCTCTCGGAAAGCATGGATGGCGTTGATCCCGTACATAAATGAAGAGGGTGACCTAACCGAGGTATGCATAGGAACAGGAAAGAGCAGCGATGAACAGTTTTATCACGATCGCCCCCGGAAAATCGGTGATTTTCATGGACAGGCACCGGTACTTTGGTGCGCTAATGCATTATTAGAATAAAATAACTTAAAAAGTTAATAACCTTTGCAATGAAAGCACACGTAATTTATTTAGCTATACTTTTATCATTTCCAGTGATGGGCTGCTGTGACACTATGGCGATAAGCCGTATAGAACCGACCATGTTTTTCAATCTTGACTACCGGGATATGCTGGCGATCAAAAAAGATTTGAAAACAGACCAAGATAAAATCAAGAAAGCTTACTCCCACTTAATGATGCAAGCAGATAGTATATGGAGTCAAATACCGCAAAAAGTAATCGACGGTGATTTGCCTCCCACAGGTGATCCGCATGATTTTTTCACTATAGGTAAATATGCACACCCCAATCCGGAGACACCAGACGGGTTACCTTACATCCGGAAAGACGGAATGGTGAATCCCGAAGCCTTTACAGATCGTTACGATCTGGGGCGCTTCGAACAAACTACCAATCGTGTTTGCTCCCTGGCATTGGCATGGTTTTATTCCGATGACGAAAAGTACGCGGCAAAGGCTGCCGAGTTTTTACGGGTATGGTTCATCAATCCGGAAACCCGCATGAACCCGAATTTTGAATGTGCTGCCGCCTTGCCTGGCGTATACAACGGAATGGCTATAGGGATAATTTTCGGCGCGCGTCTCGTTAATTTCCTCGACCATGTACAATTATTGACCCTGTCCGAAAGTTGGACGGAAACAGACAACAACAATTTGAAAAAATGGTTTGATGAATATTTGATATGGCTCATGACAAGTGACTTTGGAGTGATTGAAAGCCGTGCCGATGACAATAACCACGGAACGTGGTACGCGGCTCAGGTTGCTGCTGCCGCCATTTACACGAATAAAATTGAACTGGCAAAATCGATGATAGATAAGGGTAAAATACAACTATCTATACAGATGGCTATAGATCATGCACAATATCCGGATGGTGCTTTGCCAAAAGAAATCGGGCGCAACCAATCCTTTCTCTATTCTTTGTACGGGCTACAAGGTTTTTGCGCTTTAGCCGGTTGTGGAAAAGCTATCGGCTATGATCTATGGAATTACCAAACCGAGGATGGACGCGGGATGAGAAAGGCTTTTGATTTTCTGGTGCCATATCTGCTTGAAGAAAAGAAATGGACACACGAAAGCCTGACACCCGTAAGGGAACAGCTGCCCGGCGCGATAAATATTGTCAGACAGGCAGAAAAAGCATTTCAGAGCAGCCAGGTAAAAAAAGCAAGGGAACACTTGGAAGAGCTAGTTGAAAACGATTCACATGCGTGGTTAATAAGTAAATAACCAAATTTTAAACTACAAACAAAAAAACAGAACATTATGAACAGATTAAAATTCTTTTTAATGAGTTGGCTGGTGCCGACACTATTGCTTTTTACGTCATCTTCATGTCAATCTGATCCCGCCGTTCCCGGTGAAGACGATGATAGGGATATCATCGATTGGGAAGAGGCCTCGTTTGAAATGCAAACCGGTTTGAATATCGGCGGATGGTTATCGCAAACCTCTACACGACAACAATCTATAGAATCTTTCTTCACTAAAGGTCAGGTGGAAAAATTGGCTGAATGGGGATTCGATCATATCCGTCTACCGGTAGACGAAAAGGAAATTTTTGATGTTAACGGTGAGTGGACCTCCAACCTGAAATACATTCATGACGCCATCAGCTGGTGTGCGGAATACAACATGCGTGTAATTCTTGATTTCCATATACTTCGCTCTCATTACTTCAATGACACTCAAAATATGACCTTATGGAGTCATACAACTGAACAGGACAAGTTTGTGGAGTTGTGGAAAAAAATCTCTGCCGAGTTCAGCAAGTATCCCAATGGCCTGCTTGCTTATGAACTACTGAACGAACCTGTACCACCGGCACCTGATGACTGGAATCATCTATCTGCACGATTGATTGCTGAGTTGCGTGCTCTTGAACCGGAAAGGATGATTGTATTGGATCCGGCAGGACATAGCTCAATCGGTCAATTAAAAAATTTGACCATACCCGAAGGAGATCCGAATATTATCCTCAGTGTACATTTTTATACACCACATCTGCTCACCCATTATCAGGCTCCATGGATGGATGGATTGGTCAACTTGACTATTCCACTTCATTATCCGGGGCAATTGGTCGCACAAGCGGATGTTGACACCATCACTGTACAGCGACATCGAGACGTGGTCAACTATTACAATGGCATCTACAATAAGGACGTATTAAAAGCTCGTTTGCAAGAAGCCATTGATATAGGAGAACAAACAGGATTTCAAATACATGTCGGTGAAATAGGTTGCATAGACAGAACTCCCAAAAATGTACGTGATGCCTGGATGAAGGACGTCATTGCTATCTTTAAGGAGAACAATATTGCTTTTGACATCTGGGGCTATAAAGCCAATTTCGGCCTTTTCGATAATGCGGGTACACCTAAAGATCAGGAATTGATTGACATTATTACGGAATAAAGACGCATTACGATATCGATAGAGACAATTTTATTAACACATTTTATTTATACTTTATTATGAAGAATATACTTATTTCTTTAACAGTACTGTTGCTTGCCCTGCCGGCAACACTAATCGGTCAAAATACGTTGACTATTGTACATGCTACACCGGATGGTATGGCAGCTGAAATTACAGCAGCCTTGGGTGCTGCCGCCCCCACAACAATTGAGAGGTTGGTCATTACAGGCGACGCTTTTGTTACTTTTAACGACTGTCGCGCTATTCGCGCCAATTTCAGTACTTCAGCATTGAGAGTGCTTGATTTTAGTCAAGCGAAATTTGAAAATGACGAGTTGCCGGGGATTCCAGATGGTCAAACGCCAAACAACGTGGGGGCATTCAATGCTACCATCCCGTATGAGCCTGGTGTTTCCCCCACTGATGTGGCCGGTTTGCAGGTGCAGGAAGTGATATTGCCACCTACCCTGAAAGTAATCGGAGACCGGTTTTTCCGCAGGTTTACAGAGCTGAGGACGATTGCATTACCCGCGACAGTAACACATATCGGTCCGGGAGCTTTTAACGTGTGTCGCGAATTGAGATATATCAATTTTCCTGCCGGATTGAAACGGATTGACGACTTTGCCTTTTTTCAATGTTTCCGGCTAGGATTGAGTACAGACCCGAACCAGGCGATGAGGGAACTTCCAGCAGGCTTGAAAGGTGTACTTGGAGGTTCTGCCTTCCGCGAAACATCAGTATTCTTTGAAAATATACCCGAAGGAATTACCGCGATCGGGGCTTCATGTTTTCGTCCGACGACATCTAGTGGAGCCATTGTCCCCGGATCGCCCTCACACCCGCACCAATCAAGCGGCTCTTTGTCACTGATCATTCACCAGAATGTGACCTCAATTGGGGGTGGTGCTTTCCTAAACCAAAGCCATATCAACAACATCGAGATCAACCAGATGACACCTCCTGAAACAGCAGCAGATGCGTTCAACGGGACAGGCGGAGGATCCTTGGAAGCAGTCGATTTGTATATACCCAGAGGGACGGAAGCCGATTATAATATCGCGCCTTATAACCAAATGCGTGTACGTGCCGTGTTAAACACACCCGGAAGTGACCCTAGCCCGGGAGGAGATATTGATAATTTCGACGATATCACCGTGGAGGTAGATGCTGAACCTATTACGCTCGAAGCCAGTGTAACAGAAGGAGCAGATCGTCCCATTATCTATACCATCGAGGAAGGCAAAGAGGCCGTGGCTACTTTAGAAGGAAATGTCCTGACCATTGTAGGAGAGGGCACCGCGCAAATCACCGCTTTAGTGGAAGGTAATGATGATTATGAAGAGGCAAGCAAAACCATAGCCCTTACCGTGGTTAGCTACAACTGGCTAATAGCACCTGCCATTGTCGTGCATGGCAATACCGTGAAAGTTGTTGGACCCAGTGCTGAAAATTTCACTACAATAAGGATTGACGGGGTACCGGGCGATGACCTTTCAGGAATCAATGTTGGTTCTGAAGCGATTCTGGAAGCAACCGATGGTGCTCAAGTGATCAGATTAGTCATTAAGAAATAGTGGCCGGTGGAAATAGAATTAATAACAAATAAACAATATCTAAGATGAAAAAAATATTAAATATTTTATTAGCGACAAGTTTGCTGGTGGCTCTTTTCTCGTGTAGCAAAGATAAAGATCCGGTACCATCAGTGGATCTAGAATTGAGTAGCAACTCAATATCCCTGAATTTGATCGCGGAAAACCCGACAGCTACCGTGACTATTGAGTCTGGTAATGGCGGATATAATGTTAAATCAGCCGATGAAGCAATAGCTACAGCAACCTTGTCCGGAACAACCGTTACGATTACTGCTGTAGCAACAGGTTCAACCTCTGTTACCGTGACAGATGAAGTAAATAAAACGGCTACCATCAGTATAACTGTTTCTCTCAATACACCGAATGCGCCGAAACTTAACTGGAATGGCCAAGATATTGAATTCGACAAAATAGGTGGTTATGGTATCTCCATCCTTTCGAACGGTGTAGCAGTTACTGACCTTGTTTCAGACAATAAACAGTATCTTCTCTCTTGGACAGATGGACTGTCGGAAGGTGATAAGTCGGATGGGAAATTATTGATTGCCGAACAGGGGAAAGAGGTCGAAACGATCAATCTTACTTCTCTTAAAGTGGTTCAGGCTGGCACGTCAGGCAACTACATCCTCTTTGGGAATGCTGAAAGGAGTGGTGAGTTGTTCTTTAACAATTGATCACAGACAGTATTTTTTTCTCTCGCAGACAGTTTAGTCTGTCCGCGAGAGAGATAACCACTATTTTAACACGATAGACATCTATTATATAATGTTCGTGAACATGAAAAAAATATTACTTTCATTATCTATTTCCCTATTTATAACCTGCCTGCAATCGTGCAAGGGGAAAAATGAGCAACAGGCAAATGACGAGGCCGATCTCGTGGACAAGAATAGCGCCTTCGCTGCCGAGCAGTATGGGGCGATGATGGCTGTGTTGAAGGATTCGGGAGAAATCCGGACACCACGAACATACGTTAACCAAGAATTAAAGCTCATTTCCCCAAGGGATTGGACCTCCGGTTTTATTCCCGGTAGCTTATGGTATCTATATGAACTGACCGGTGAGGAGACCTGGAAAGTGTCAGGAATCAAATATACAGAGGCCCTAGACTCGATCAAGTATTTTACCGGCCATCACGATATAGGGTTTATGATAGGTTGTAGTTACGGCAACGCGCTAAGGCTAACCGGAAATCAGGATTATAAAGATGTCATCATGCAAGCAGCAAGATCATTATCCACACGCTATAACCCGACAGTGGGACTAATCCAGTCATGGAATCCCAACCCCAAAAAGGATCGGCAGTATACCGTGATTATTGACAATATGATGAATCTCGAATTACTGTTTGACGCGACAGAGCTTTCTGGCGACTCTCTTTTTTATCATATCGCTGTGTCCCACGCTGACAACACGATGAAAAATCATTACCGTCCGGATTACAGCACGTGGCACGTGGTCGATTATAGCCCTAAAGACGGATCCATAAGACATCGCGGTACCCAACAGGGCTATTCCGATGCAAGCTCCTGGGCTCGCAGGCAGGCATGGGGTGTATACGGGTACGCGATGTGTTACCGGAAGACCAAAGACCCGAAATATCTCGAACAGGCAGAGAAAGCATCAGGATTTATCTTCAATCACCCGAATTACCCGGAGGACGGAATCCCTTACTGGGATTTCGATGATCCCAATATACCCCATATTTATCGCGATGCATCGGCAGGGGCAATATTAGCTTCAGCACTATATGAACTGTCAACCTATTCGTCCAAACAGGATTACAAAGCATGGGCCGACAGGATAATGAAAAGTCTCTCTGACCCTGAATATCGATCCGCTTCGGGTGAAAACGGGAATTTTATTTTGACCGCTTCTGTGGGTAGCTTGCCGGAAAATTCCGAAGTGAATGTTCCTTTAAACTATGCAGACTACTATTTCCTGGAAGCGCTGAAAAGAAAAAGAGATCTGGAAAACGGTGAATTGAAAAAATAATCAAAACGAAGAAATTCTGATAATAACTGACGTATGATGAAAACAGATAAAAATATGACGCGGGAAATAAACAGACGTACATTCTTAAAACAATCGGCACTCGCGGCCGCGATCCTGAGCACCCTCCCGGCACTGGGTTGCATATCGACTGGTCAGAAGAAAACAATTTTATTATGTTCTTCGTGGCAAACGTTTAATATAGGTGATATCGCGCATACGCCGGGAGTATTGACCATTTTTGAGCGGTTTCTCCCGGATGTAAAGGTTATACTTTGGCCCCATGATGTTGGAAACGGCGTAAAAGAAATTCTGGAAAAACGTTTCCCCAATGTACCTATTGTGCAAACCGACAAAGAAATAGAAGATGCCTTTATCGAAGCAGATTTGTTTGTGCATGGTTCCGGACCATCCTTGGTCGGTCGGCGAAATATGCGCCGATGGAAAGAAGAGACAGGCAAACCTTACGGAGTATATGGAATTACGTTCCCTGGAATATACGTAGCTCGGGATGCGAAAGCAACACCTTCACCATTGGATATAGAACTGTTGAACAACGCCGCGTTTGCCTTCTTCCGTGATTCGGGATCCCTGGAAATTGCCAAAGAAACCGGGATAACATGCCCTATCATGGAATTTGGTCCCGATGGGACCTTTGCGGTTGATCTTCAAAACGAAGAAGCTGCCATTACTTTCCTGAAGGAACATGGATTGGAAGAGGGGAAGTTCATGTGTTGTATCCCCCGCTATCGATATACAGAGGAATGGCTGGCGAAAGGAAAAAACCGGCCTTACGTACAGGAAAATGTCGATATTAATAATAAGATGAAACATCATGACAATGGCCCGTTAAGAGAAGCTATTACCCGTATTGTGAGAGAAACGGACATGAAAATATTGATCTGCCCGGAGGACGAAACACACGTGGCTTTAGGAAAATCATTGATCCTGGATCATTTACCGGAGGATGTGAAAGAACAGGTGGTGTGGCGTGACAGGTATTGGCTTACCGATGAAGCACTCAGCACCTATAAGCGTTCTGCAGGGTTATTCGGGCTGGAAATGCACTCCCCCATTATCTGTGTTGGTCAGGGTATTCCCGCCGTAGTATGCCGCTTCTACGAACAGACAACCAAAGGCTATATGTGGCGCGATATCGGATTGGGTGATTGGCTTTTTGATATGGATATCCCGGAAGAGGTGGAGAAAATAGTCCCGACAATACTTTCCATCGCCAGGGATCCGGCAGCCGCGAAACGGAAAGCCCTAAAGGCGAAAGAATATGTGGAAAAGCGTCAGCGGGAGACAACAGCTATTATAGCCGATCACTTGTAAGTATTTAATCGTATGAAGGTCTTTCTAATGGTGAGAACAATCACTTCTATCCTATTGTGGCTTATTTTAACAAGCACGATAGCCACACCAGGAATAACTGCGAATCACGTGGCATTCGGTAATGCCCCCTCCAATCCTCGCACGGTAAATATTACTTACGATGGAAAAGAACGCCAATATATGATTTACCTACCGTCAAATTACGACCACACCCGTGGTGCTGATGGAATAATCGTGTGCTTTCACGGCTTCGGGGGAAAAATGGCCAACGCACTGGCCCGTTTTCAGCATATTGCCAATAGCGATAACGTGAACATGATATGCATTGCACCGCAAGCTTTGCCTGAAGAAGATGAAAATTTGCTAAGCACCGCAAGCTCCATTGGTTATGATTTGTCAGCCGTATGGGGACAGGCTTTACATGTCGAGGTAAAACTTTTAGGTCTTTCTACACCTGTCGGTGCGACGTTCAACCAAGATGTCGATGATGTTGCTTTTGTCCGCCACTTAATTCAGCATACCGTAGAAACCTATCATGCCAATCCCGATAATGTATTTGTCGGCGGGATTTCCATGGGGGGATATATGGCTTACGCCTACGCAATCCGACATGGTGATGAGTTGGCGGGAGTGATCAATTATACCGGCACCATGAATTTTAAAGCGGATACGGTAAATGTGTTGGAATATATTAAAGTGCCTGTTCTTGATTTCCACAGTAAAATGGATGCTACTGTTTTCTACGAAGGGGAAGGATATTATGCCTGCAGCGACAATATTTGGATGAAAAACGGCATGCCTAAACTGACCGCTTTGGATTGGTGGGCGCGCAAGAACGGAGCCACCCGTACCCCCATAATTACCGATATGGGGATCCATGCTTCCGATGTGAGCGTAAAGAAATATTATTACGATCATATTGATTATGAGATCACGCACTTCCAGATGGAAGGGGACAATGCCAACCACTCTTATCAGATCAAAGGCGGTGCTGTAAATCACGGTACGGAAGTGCGGGAGTTTATCCTTCGGCACAAAAATCCGAATAAGCCCATGATCAGCTACGAATGGCTATTAGCGCCCGCTATTGCCGTGAATGACAACATGGTGAACGTGGTAGGTTCTGACTCGGATAGGTTTTCCGAAATAACGATTGACGGAGTCGCTGGTGCTGATCTTTCAGAAAACCATGACGGAAAAGAAGTGACATTGGAGGCAAGCGATGGAACGCAGGAGATAAGACTGATGATTAGGAAGAAATAAAGTATACAAAATAAACTAAGAAAGCTGATTTGCAGCAAAATATATAAACAAATAATGCGTAAATAATGAAAATCACCATCAGAGTCAACACTCTTTTTCTGCTTATAGTTTTTGCAAATATTTTCTGTGCAAAAGGGCAGCAGGCACCCGCCAAGACACATATCCACAATGAACTTGTGGAAGAGAATATCTTTATCACCAAACAGCCTAATACCAATGGTGTCCCACCGTTTGCCGAAGTCAAAGACAGATTGCCACAACCGTATTGGCCGAATAGACCGGATGCCATAAAAAGTTACTATAAAGCTTGGGAAACAGCCTTTTCCAATATCCATCCCGTGACGGAACAAAACAAGTTTGTATCGCCTTACATAGATGCTGCGTTCAATAAGCATCTCTTTATGTGGGACGCTTGTTTTATGACACTATTTGGTCGTTATGGTTCACAAACGTTCAACTTTCAGCAGACATTGGATAATTTTTATGCCAAACAGCATAGAGACGGTTTTATCTGCAGACAGCTATCGCAGGAAAACGGTGAAGATCGCTTTGAGCGATTCGACGTAGCCAGCACCGGCCCAAATATTTTCCCGTGGGCGGAGTGGGAGTATTTCCTCAACATGAATGATACCGCTCGCTTAGAACATGTTTTTGCGCCAATGACAGCGTACTATCAATGGTACAGACAGTGGCGTTCTTGGCCGGATGGAACTTATTTTTCCAGTGGATGGGGATCTGGTATGGATAACCAGCCACGCATGCAGCCTCATCATGATTTTCGCAGAAGCCATGGATTTATGTCTTGGATAGATATTACCCTGCAACAGATTTATGTCGGCAAGTTGCTGGTGCAGATTGCCGGTGTACTCGGTAGAGAACAAGATATTAAAGATATCCGGGAAGAGGTGGATCGGCTAGCAGTATTCGTCAACAGCAATATGTGGGATGACAAGGATGCTTTTTATTACGATCGCTACAGAGACGGCAGTTTAAGTTATCTAAAAACTATTGGTGCCTTCTGGGCCCTGTTGGCGGATGTTGTTCCTGAAAACCGGAAGGCCGGCTTCGTAGCCCATCTCAGCGATACGAATGCATTCGCAAGAACGCACAGGGTGCCTTCATGGGCTGCAAATAACCCCAACTATAACCCCGATGGCGGTTACTGGCAAGGTGCAGTATGGGCACCGACGACTTATATGGTACTTCGTGGGCTTACCGCAACCGGAGAAGATTCGCTGGCTTATGAAATTGCCAAAAACCATTTCGATAATGTAACAGAGGTCTTTAACCAAACCGGTACTTTCTGGGAAAACTATGCGCCCGACAAACGGCAAGGTAATAACAGGCGAGATTTTGTAGGTTGGACAGCACTCACACCAATAGCCGTATTGATGGAGTATATCTTCGGTCTAAGACCAGATGTGTCCCGTAACATCTTAGTTTGGGATATACGTCTGACCGATGAATTCGGGATAAAAACATATCCCTTTGGAGAGAACGGAACCGTCGATCTTTCCTGTAAAAAACGAAAGCATGAGAATGACGTCCCTGCGGTCCGTATCAAATCTGATGTGCCCCTAAAAGTGCAGCTGATTTGGCAAGGAGGAAGTAAGTGGATAAACGTTGAACCAAGCAAAAAAACAGAGATACGACCGAAATGAAGGTAGGGTATATTATACTTTTGCTAAGCATAATCATGGTGCTTGGCTGTACAACAACACGCAGGTTAACCACCCCCGTTAATTTGACAGAACAGATTAAAAGACAAAAGGGATTGGTTGCCTTTTGGGATTTTTCGGATACGCTGGGACATCCGGTAGCCGGTGGCGCCAAAGAAGTCCGGCTGATCGCTTCCGGTCAACCAAAATTTACAAACGAAGGTCCACTATCGGGTAAAGCCATTGTATTAAACGGGAAAACCGACTATTGGTTTATAAAACATGAAAACAGCGGGAGTCTTGATGTCAATACCAATGCCATAACTGTCATCGCCTGGGTAAAATGGAGCGGAGGAACCGGCTTTGTTGCCGGAAAATGGAACGAATATGAAGATGGCGGCAAGCGGCAGTATGGTTTGTTCGTCTCGCTCCCTTACTACAATGGTAGCCATCAAGTATGTGGGCATATCTCCAAAAACGGTGGCCCCACACCACCTTTTCCATTCAGCATCGACTATTCGGCAAGTCCGCAAAAAGTAGCGGTCAACGAGTGGGTCTGTGTGGCTTTTACCTACAACGGAACATACATAAAATCGTATTTGAATGGGGTATTTAAAGAAAGAAAACCAGAACTTATTAAACGTACCAGCGGTTTTTTAACTGATAAACCACAAGGGCTTACCCAAATCAAAAACCCATATTACTATCCTGACGGAATGGGCAACAACGGATCTGACTTTACTGTAGGAGCCGTACAGCTAAAAAAAGGAATGGGTAATTTCTTCAAAGGCGAAATAGGAGGAATTGCCGTTTTTGACAGAGCTTTAGATTCTGACGAAATCAAGAAAATAGCAATAATACCTCTGAAAAATGAATATTATTTAGACAACAATTATAAAGATGGAATTTTTAACCGGCATTAATGCCCTAACATTAGTTTTTATTGCCTTATTGGTATTTGCTATTGCTTATAGGTTTTATGGGATTTTCTTAGCCAATAAAGTATTAAAGTTAAATGCTGCAAATGTAACGCCAGCCATAGAGTTTTCAGATGGAAAAGATTATGTGGCAACCAACAGAAATGTATTGTTTGGTCATCATTTTGCTGCAATTGCAGCAGCTGGACCTCTAGTAGGGCCAGTGCTGGCGGCCCAGTTTGGCTACCTTCCAGGAACACTATGGATTTTGATAGGCTGCGTACTTGGAGGTGGAGTGCATGATATGGTAGTACTTTTCGCATCAGTAAGACATAAAGGAGAAAGTCTGGCAACCATAGCAAGTAAAGAAATAGGTACAGGTACTGGTTTAATGGCAGGCATAGCTATTCTTTTTATTCTTATTCTAACATTAGCAGGTCTTTCTTTAGCTTGTATAAGCGCCATGCATGAAGCATCTTGGTCTTTGTTTACTGTAATCGCGACAATGCCAATTGCAGTAATTATGGGGTTAATCATGCGTTATCGAAAAGACAGTGTTACTTTAGCCAGTGTTTTTGGAGGGATCATGTTAATTGTCTCAATAGTTGGTGGGCATGGGTTGATGCAGATCCCTTCGATCAGCAATATTTTTCACTGGAAAATAGAAACCATTTCTATAGCTATTACAGTATATGGCTTTTTAGCATCAGTATTACCTGTTTGGTTATTGTTGGTTCCAAGAGATTATTTATCTACCTATTTAAAAATAGGTACCATCCTGATGCTGACAGTAGGAGTGATATTTGTACATCCCTCCTTACAAATGCCTCCACTTACCCAATTTGTGAGTGGAGGTGGTCCGGTCATTGGCGGCCCGGTATTGCCTTTTATTTTTATCGTAATCGCTTGCGGTGCGATTTCTGGCTTTCATGCCATTATAGCGACAGGAACTACTCCTAAAATGTTGATGAACGAAAAGGAAATTCTTTTTGTAGGATACGGAGCCATGCTAGTAGAAGGCTTTGTGGCGTTGATGGCTTTAATTGCAGCCTGTACTTTAGTCCCTGGAGACTATTTCGCTATTAATACCCCAAAGGATATGTATGAAAGTTTCATTGTTCAAAATCCAAATTTAAAGATGGTAGACTTAGCTTATTTCAGTGAAAAGATAGGAGTAGAACTGCAAGGAAGAACCGGAGGAGCGGTATCATTAGCTGTAGGTATGGCACATATATTTAATAAAATACCTTATATGGATAATGTAATGGCTTATTGGTATAATTTTGCAATCATGTTTGAAGCGGTATTTATTTTGACTGCCATTGATGCCGGTACCCGTGTGGGGAGATTCTTTTTACAAGAGATGATAGGACGAGCGATCCCTAAGTTTAATGATAAAAACTGGATACCAGGAATTATCATTAGCAGTTTGTTGTTTACTTTCTCCTGGGGCTACTTGGTATATACAGGAAATATAAACAGTATCTGGCCTTTGTTTGGCATTAGTAATCAATTGCTTGCAGCATGCGGACTAATTGTTTGCACAACTATGCTTATCCGTATGAATAGGAAAAAATATGCCTTGTGCACTGCGATACCTGGAGTGTTTATGGCATTAATTACCTTTTGGGCAGGTTACGAACAGGTTGTAAATATGTACGTACCTAAAGGACAATATTTACTGGCATTTCTGGCTTGCATAGCCATGGTGCTGATGTTCATCGTGTTTATGAACACTTTTAAAAGATGGCATCAATTATCGAAAATGAAAACGAACAAAGTAGATTATTATGGCGATAATGTAAAAGAATTGGTTAAAAGATAGGTATTGCGCACTTTTTTATACTCCTATACTCTGTGGAAAGAAAAAAGTGTCGATGGGTTGATTGACGTAACAGATTATTTTTTAAGAAAAAAGCCTGCCTGAAAATAATCGGGCAGGCTTTATTTTTATGTTGTAAATAGAATTTACGCGCCTAACTGTACACGTTTAAACACTGTAACAGTCAATCCTTTCGATACAGAATCTAAGAATTGAGCAATATTTTTCGAAGAATCTTTCACAAATTCCTGGTTCAACAATGTTGTGTCTTTGAAGAATTTATTCAATTTCCCTTGTGCAATTTTCTCTGCCATCTCAGCAGGCTTTCCTTCAGCAATTATTTGCTCTTTTGCAATGGCAATTTCACGATCAATTGTTTCTTGATCTACACCATCTTTATCAATAGCAATAGGATTCATAGCAGCAATTTGCATCGCCACATCTTTACCAGCTTCATCAGCACTAGCCGCATCCGCAGAAAGACCAACCAATACCCCTAGACGGTAATTTCCGTGGATATACGCAACAACTTTTTCCGCAGAAACAGCTTCATATTTAGAAACATCGATTTTCTCACCGATTACACCTGTTTGCTCGATTAAAGCATCGGCAATTTTCTTACCGTCCAATTCTAGATCTTTTAGTTCTTCTACGGAAGTAGGACCATTTTGCAATGCAACGTCAGCAATTTTTTCCGCGAAAGCGACGAAGTCTGCATTTTTTGCAACGAAATCCGTCTCACAATTCACTTCTACGACGATGCCTGATTTACCATCAGCAGAAGCTTTAGCGATAACAACACCTTCGTTAGAATCACGGTCCTGACGACTAGCAGCTACCTTAGCACCTTTTTTACGCAAGTAGTCGATAGCCGCTTCGAAATCACCATTTGATTCTACTAATGCTTTTTTACAATCCATCATACCAGCGCCAGTTTGTTGACGCAATTTGTTTACATCTGATGCAGAAATTTGTACTGACATGTTTTTATTTCTTTAATAAATTTTACGATTCGATAGCCTGACAAGTATAACGTATACATGCAACACAGGCATTAAACTTTTGTTAAATAATAAAAAACCGGACAAACTTATGTAGACTCCGCGAAGCAAGGCTTCATAAAGGCTAACACTTGTTTATCCGGCTTCCATACGGAGAGGAATATTATTCTCCGTCTTTTGCTTTACGAGGACGTTTTCCAGTGTTAGCGTCTTCAGCTTCACCGTTATCTACTGCAGCTTTAGCAGCTACAGCTTCTTTTTCAGCCTCTTCTTCTTTATCGCGTTTGCGTTCTTCCAAGCCTTCTTGAATAGCTTTTCCTATAATTCCCGCGATCAAGCTAATTGATTTTGTAGCATCATCATTTGCCGGAATAGGAAAATCGATATTGGAAGGATCAGAGTTGGTATCTACCATTGCGAACGTAGGAATATTCAACTTAATTGCTTCCGAAACGGCGATATGTTCTTTTTTTACATCGATGATAAACAAAGCAGCAGGTAGACGGTTCAAATCAGCGATACCTCCTAAAAGGCTCTCTAACTTCACGCGCTCGCGTTGAATCATTAATTTCTCCTTTTTAGACAATACAGCATATGTACCGTCTTTTTGCATTTTGTCAATGTTAGACATTTTCTTGATAGACTTACGCACTGTTGCAAAGTTTGTAAGCATACCACCCAACCATCTTTCCGTAACGAAAGGCATGTTTACCGCTTTCGCCTGCTCAGAGATGATTTCTTTTGCTTGTTTTTTCGTTGCTACGAATAGCACTTTACGACCCGATTTCACGATTTGTTTGATAGCTGAAGCAGCTTCTTCTAATTTCGTTAAGGTTTTATTCAAGTCGATAATGTGGATACCGTTGCGTTCCATGAAAATGTACTTAGCCATTTTCGGATCCCACTTACGAGTAAGGTGACCAAAGTGAACACCTGCATCCAATAGTTCTTGATATGTTGTTCTTGCCATTTTT
>Ga0079224_100000179_pt1 | contig 53202 bp, 54 predicted proteins | sample Stecom2015_FD_80414 | JGI IMG/M metagenome (GOLD analysis project Ga0079224, IMG submission 80414) | Agricultural soil microbial communities from Utah to study Nitrogen management - Steer compost 2015 | ecosystem: Environmental > Terrestrial > Soil > Agricultural land | place: USA: Utah... | reverse complement strand
CGTTGCGGCGCGCCTGTTCGACCGCATCGCGGTCGATATCCACCCCGGTGGCCGCGCCGGCACCGAATTTCAGCGCCGCGATGGCAAGCACGCCGGAGCCGCAGCCGTAGTCGAGGACGCGTTCGCCGCCCGCGATCCGTTCTTCCAGCCACTGCAGACAAAGACGTGTGGTGGGATGACTGCCGGTGCCGAAAGCCAGACCCGGATCGAGTCGCAACACCAGCTCGGCATCTGCCGGCGGTTCATGCCAGGAAGGCACGATCCACAGCCGTTGCGTGACCTGAATGGGATCGAACTGCGATTGGGTAACGCGCACCCAGTCCTCATCGGGAACGGGTTCTGTGCGATGCGGTGGCACCTCGATGCCCGCCTCCTGTGCGGCGGCCTGCAGCACCGCTTCGGCATCGGCGTCTGCCGCGCACAGGGCGCGCACGATGCTCGTCGCCCACATCGCGTCCAGTGGCGCGCCCGGTTCGCCGAACAGCGGCTTTTCCTGCGACGTGCCGGCGGCGGCGTCCTCCACGGTGACCGACAGCGCGCCCTGCGCCAGCAGCGCATCGGACAGCGCCTCGGTGTGCGCGGCCTCGACTTCCAATATCAACGCAATCCAGGACATGGTGTCGCTTCGTACGGATGCGGTCGCAACGCGCCCTGCGGCGGTCGGACCGCCGGCGACGATCACTCCTCGGGCCGCTGCTTGCCTTCCGACAGTTTCTGCTCCAGATAATGAATGCTCGTGCCCCCCTGCAAGAAGTGGGTATCGAGCATCAGTTCCTGATGCAGCGGGATGTTGGTCTTGATGCCTTCGATCGCCATTTCCGACAGTGCAATGCGCATGCGGCGGATGGCCTGCTCACGCGTATCGCCGTAGGTGATCAGCTTGCCGATCATCGAATCGTAATGCGGTGGCACGAAATAGCCGTGATAGACGTGCGAATCGACGCGGATGCCGGGCCCGCCGGGCGGGTGATAAGACGTGATGCGGCCGGGCGACGGCACGAAGGTGAAAGGATCTTCGGCGTTGATGCGGCACTCGATCGAATGCCCCCTGAACTCCACATCGCGTTGGCGAATCTGCAGTTTTTCGCCGGCCGCCACGCGGATCTGCTGCTGGACGATATCGATCCCCGTCACCATCTCCGTGATGGGATGCTCCACTTGCACGCGCGTGTTCATTTCAATGAAATAGAACTCGTCGTTCTCGTAGAGGAATTCGAACGTCCCCGCGCCGCGGTAGTTGATGCGGCGACAGGCTTCCGCGCAGCGCTCGCCGATCTTGGCGCGCTGCCGCGGCGTGATGCCCGGGGCGGGCGCCTCTTCCAGCACCTTCTGATGACGGCGCTGCATGGAGCAGTCGCGTTCGCCCAGATAGATCACGTTGCGGTAGGCGTCGGCCAGTACCTGAATCTCGATGTGACGCGGATTCTCGAGATATTTCTCCATGTACACCATGGGATTGCCGAAGGCCGCCTGCGCTTCGGTGCGGGTCATCTGCACCGCGCTGATCAGCGCCGCTTCGGTATGTACCACCCGCATGCCGCGTCCGCCGCCGCCGCCGGCCGCCTTGATGATGACCGGATACTTGATGGCGCGCGCGATTTTGATGATCTCGGCCGGATCGTCCGGCAGCGCGCCGCCCGAGCCGGGCACGCAGGGCACGCCCGCTTTGATCATCGCCTCCTTGGCGCTGACCTTGTCGCCCATCAGGCGGATGTTCTCCGGCCGCGGGCCGATGAACACGAAGCCGCTCTTCTCCACGCGCTCGGCGAAATCGGCGTTCTCCGACAGAAAACCGTAGCCGGGGTGGATGGCTTCGGCGTCGGTGACTTCGGCTGCCGCGATGATCGCCGGCACATTGAGATAGGACTGCGCGGAGGGCGCCGGACCGATACACACCGACTCGTCGGCGAGCTTCACATACTTGGCGTCGCGGTCGGCTTCGGAATGCACGACCACGGTGCGGATGCCCATTTCCCGGCACGCGCGCTGTATCCGGAGCGCGATTTCGCCCCGGTTGGCAATCAGAATCTTTTCAAACATGGATACGCGGACCGGTCGTTACTCGATGACGAAGAGCGGTTCGCCGAACTCCACGGGCTGTCCGTTCTCGGCCAGGATCGCCTTGACCACGCCATCCTTGTCGCACTCGATTTCATTGAGCAGCTTCATCGCTTCGATGATGCAGACTGTCTGACCGGCCTTCACCTGGTCGCCCACTTCGACGAAGGGCTTGGCGCCCGGCGAGGGGGCGCGATAGAAGGTGCCGACCATGGGCGACTTCACCACGTGGCCGCTGGCGGCTTCGGGCGCTGCCGGTGCTGGCGCATCCGCGGGAGCCGGGGCGGCGGGCGCCTGCATCACTTGCGGCGGGTTGACGTACACTTCGCGCTGAACGCCGCCTTTGACGATGCGGACCTTTTCTTCGTTCTCCGTGACCTCCAGTTCGGCGATGCCCGATTCCTGTACGAGGTCGATCAGCTTCTTCAGTTTGCGCAAATCCATAGGAAACTCCTCCGCGCGACGCCGAACGGCGACGGCCTTTCTTCAGTGCTCGAACGCGTAAGCGAGCGCGAAGTCGTAGCCTCGACTGCCGAGGCCGCAGATCGTCCCGACGGCCAGATCGCTGAAAAAGGACCGGCGGCGGAAGTCTTCACGCGCATGCACGTTGGACAGATGTACTTCGATGAACGGGATGTCCACGCCCGCCAAGGCGTCGCGCAACGCGACACTGGTATGCGTGAAGGCGCCCGGATTGATGACGATGAACGACGTTCGCTGCTTTTTCGCCGCATGAACGCGTTCGATCAACTCCCCCTCGTGATTGCTTTGGAAGCATTCGACCGCGACGCCGCGGTCCGCGCCCAGGCGGATAAGGCGTTGATCGATCGCTTCTAGGGTTTCGCTGCCGTAAATGGCAGGCTCACGCGTCCCAAGCAGATTGAGGTTGGGACCGTGGATAACGAGGATCGACCGAGCGTCCGGCCCCTCTTTACGACTGCCAGCGGATTTCGGCATGGGCGCGAGTTTGCCGCAGATCGGGCCCTCTGTCCAAGAGTTTCCTGCAAGTTAGCGGACTTTCACGCTCCGGCCCCTTGCGGCGGCCCCAGCCATTCGCGCAGGTCCTCGGCATGAATCTGGCCAAGCAGCGTGCGCGAAATGCGGCCGTCGGGCTCCACCAGAACGGTAAACGGCAGTCCGCCGGATTTATTCCCCAGGCGGCGGGCAACTTCGAGCGCGTCTGCGCCGCCGATCAGGATCGGATAACCGATTCCCAACTGCCGCACGAATTTCTGCACCGCTTCGGGTTGATCGACCGCGATCCCGACAAATTCGACGCCGTTCGCCGCATATTCGCTGCGTCCTGCGTTCAATAGCGGCATTTCCTCGCGGCAGGGCGCACACCAGGTCGCCCAGAAGTTGACCACCAGCCGCTTGCCTTGCCAGCGCTCCAGTTGCACTGATTCGCCGTTCAGATCGGTGAATGGGGTCCGAAGGAGGGCCCCGCTGCCGGTGGGATCGGGCGGGCCGACCCGCATGGCGTAACCGAAATAGAGTCCGGCGGCCAGCGCCCCGGCGGCGAGCAGCGCGCCGAGCGCATAGATCCAGCCTCTAGACATCGCTTTCCACCAGCTCGGCGACGGCGTTCAGATTGGCGCGTTCGATGACGCGTGCGTTGGGCGCCGCCTTCAGTGCCCGCCGTTCGTGGTTGGCTGCGTAGACCGCGAGATTGACCGGCACGCCGTGCCATTCCACGCGCAGGATCTCCAGCGGCCGGCTGTCGTCATTACCGGCTCGCCGCTCGGCCACGGTGTAGTCGATGTTCCGATTCAACAGAAACAGCTCGAGGGTCTTGAGCTCGTCGGTGTAGAGCTGCAGATCGATATCGGCATAACGCCCCGCCGTGCCCTTGAGCACCGCGCCGGCCAGATAGGGACGGAACTCGTGCAGCGCCTGCATCGCTTCCAGCGCGATGGCCCGCAGTTCGCGAATCCGCTCGCGCTGTTCGTCACCCTGGTAGAGCGATTGATAGGCCACGAGTTCGCTTTCGATCTCCTCGTTGGCGGGCAGGGACTGGGTGTCGGAGGCGCCCAACTGACGGGCGGCTTTGCGTTTGGCCAGGGCGTAATCGTCGATGCCGTCCTGAGCCATCAGGCGCGCCGCGGCGGCGGCGATCCGCGCACGCATTTGCGCCTGTTTGGGCTTGCTGTCTTTGGGCATGTGCTTCGAGCTGCGGCAACGGGCCGTAATGCGCAAGAGCGATCATAACCCAGGCATTGTGGGCAGCGTCGGATGCTTGCTTCAGTCGTGCGCGCCGGCGTGCACTGTGTCGGCTTCCGGTTTTTGCCGTCGGCGAAATCCTTCGTGTCATCGTCCGGCGTCGCACCACTCGCCGGTAGAATGCCGGCCATGCATATCCACATACTCGGCATCTGCGGCACCTTCATGGGCGGTGTCGCGGCGCTTGCCAAGGCGGCGGGTCATCGCGTGACCGGCTGCGACGCCAACGTCTATCCGCCCATGAGCACACAGCTCGAACAGCAGGGCATCGACATCGTCAGCGGGTTTGGCGCGGAGCAGCTCGATCTGCGTCCGGACCTGTGGGTGATCGGCAACGTCGTCACCCGCGGCAATCCGCTCATGGAAGCCATTCTCGATCGCGGCGATCCATACATCTCCGGGCCGCAGTGGCTCGCAGAGCATGTGCTGGCCGGTAAGTGGGTACTCGCCGTCGCGGGGACGCACGGCAAGACCACCACCGCCTCCATGCTGGCCTGGATCCTGGAAGACGCCGGCCGCGCCCCCGGTTTTCTGATCGGCGGCGTACCGCAGAACTTCGGTATCTCCGCTCGTCACAGCGCCTCCGAACTCTTTGTGATCGAGGCCGACGAGTACGACACCGCCTTTTTCGACAAGCGTTCGAAGTTCGTGCACTACCGGCCGCGCACCGCCGTCCTCAACAACCTCGAATTCGACCATGCGGACATCTTCGCCGATCTTGCGGCGATCGAGACGCAATTTCACCATCTGGTGCGAACCATCCCGCGTTCGGGCCGCATTGTCGTCAACGGCCAGGAGCCGGCCCTCGAGCGCGTGCTGGAGCGCGGCTGCTGGTCGGAAATCGTCCGCTTCGGCGTGGACGCCGACTGGTCCGCCGGCGAATTGGACGCGACCGGCTTCGAAGTGCGCAGGAACGGCAGCAGACTCGGACGAGTCGAGTGGTCCTTGCAGGGCGCACACAATCGCGACAACGCACTGGCGGCCATCGCCGCCGCCGAGCATGCGGGTGTGGCGCCCGCCGCGGCGATCGAGGCGTTGAGCCGGTTCGAGAACGTCAAGCGGCGCATGGAACTGCGCGGCACGGTGCGCGGGGTCGCGGTATACGACGATTTCGCTCATCACCCTACCGCGATCGAGACCACCGTCGCCGGCTTGCGCCAGCGCGTGGGGAAGAAGGCGCGCATCCTTGCCGTGCTGGAGCCGCGCTCCAATACGATGAAGCTGGGCGTCATGAAAGCGGCGCTGCCCGACAGTCTGCGCGACGCCGACCGGGTCTATTGCTACACCAACGGTCTGGGCTGGGATGTGGCGGAAGCGCTTGCGCCGCTCGGTGCGCGTGCAAGCTGCCACAACGATCTGGCGGAACTGGTGACCGCGATCGCGCGCGAGGCGCACGACGGCGATCAGGTGGTGATCATGAGCAACGGCGGCTTCGGCGGCGTGCACGACAAGCTGCTCGCCCGCATGGGCGAAGGCTGAAACTCAACCGAGCGTGCAGTCGACTTCCAGCAGCAGTTCCGCGCGGCACACGTCGCCCGCCAGCACCAGAAATGGACAGTCGGGCAGACGCCCACGCAGCAGCGCTGCCATGTTCGCCTGGTCGGCCTCGTTGCGCACATAAAGCTTCAGCAGCGTTTCCGCATCCGGCGCCGCGACGCCGGCCGTCGCGATGAGTGCGTCGATATTGTGCAGTGTCTCGTCCAGTTGCGCCGCCGGGTCGCCGATGTGCTGCGAGGCGTGTCCCACCACCGCCGCCGTCCCGGAAATGAGCAGCTGCCGTGCGGGCGTGAGCATGGCGCGGGCGAAGGCCGGCGGCGTGGGTCCGTACTGGCGCGGATAACGATAGGCGCTCAACTGGCGCGGATTCTCGATCGGACGACCGCTCGTGCGGGCGGCGAGCCAATAGACCTGCAGGATGCGCACGCTGTCCTGGCGGCCGATGGCAGTGCCGGCCGGATAGTCGCCGCGGAAAGCCTGCATGCCCTGCGCGCGGCCGACACAGAACCGGCGATAGCGTTCCGCATCGCCCGCGCCTTCGTTGATCGCATCCATGTAGTTCCAGACGCGCAGCACCGACGCACAGGGGTGTGCGGCCTGGAAGGCGCAGAGCCGGCGATAGGCTTCCTCGGCCGCCGCCGCAATGCCGCCGGCGCCTTCTTCCACCTCGATGGCGCCGTAGAGATAGTCGCCGTCCGTCGCATAGCGAATCGCGCCGCTGCGACCGTGCTGCACGGGTTTGTCGCTGCGCCAGACTTCGAAGGCCGCGACGGATGCCGCCGGTTCCAATCCCACGCGGAGATAGCGCGGGTCGTCGTCCGCAGGCGCCACCTCACCGAAGCCGAATACGGCGAGCACGGTCGGGTCGGCGTACAGCGATTCGAGGGTTTGCGACGAGTAGGAAAAACGAAGGGGCGGAAGGGACGCGCCCATACTGCGGCTCAGCGGGGCAAATCGGACCCGCAATGATACATTGCGGGCACCAATGACCTACCCGACATGCTGATCTATCTGCACGGATTCAATAGCGCGCCTGCTTCGTTCAAGGCGCAACTGCTCAAGGCCGACATGGCGAAGCGCGGTCTTGCGCATGCCTACCGCTGCCCCGCGCTGCCGCCGCGCCCGTTGGAGGCCATCGCCCTGATCGAAGCGGAAATCGCCCGGGCGGGCGATGCCCCGGTCACGCTGGTCGGCAGTTCGCTGGGCGGCTTTTACGCCACATATCTGGCTGAACGTCACGATCTGCGCGCCGTACTGCTCAACCCCGCCGTACGTCCGCAGACGGATCTGGAGTCCTACATCGGGCCGCAGCGCAACCTCTACACCGGCGCGACCTACGAACTCACGCGCGAACACATCGAACAGTGGCGTTCACTGCAGGTGGCGCACGTCGACCCGCGTCGCTATCTGCTCATCGTGGAGACCGGCGACGAAGTCCTCGACTATCGGCTCGCAGTGGAGAAGTACGCCGGCGCGCAGCAGATCGTCGTGCCCGGGGGCGATCACGCGCTGCGCAGTTTCGGCGAGCACATTCCCGCCATCCTGCACTTCGCCGGATTGATCAAAGATTGATGCGCCGTGCTTCGGCGCCATCCGCCCCGGTATAATCGGCCGCTTCCCTTAGCAGCCCACCCGCCGGCGTCCGCCGGAATCCATGAACGTCCTGTACGAAGAAAACGGCAGCTTCAAGCTGGGCACTGTGCTGGCCGAGCAAGGTGCCTCGTTGCAAGTCGAAGCGCCGCACGGCAAGCGCAGCAAAATCAAATCGGCCAACGTATTGCTGCGCTTCGAAGGCAGCGGGCTGCAGGATCTGCTCGAACGCGCGGAAGCGCAGGCGGCGGAAATCGACATCGACTTCCTGTGGGAATGCTGCGGCGACGAGGAATTCGGCTACCTCGACCTGGCGCGCGAATACTGCGGGCACGAGCCTTCGCCGCTCGAAGCGGCGACGATCCTGCTCAAGCTGCACAGCGCACCCATCTATTTCCACCGCAAGGGGAAGGGCCGCTACCGCGCCGCGCCGGCGGAAACGCTCAAGGCCGCGCTTGCGGGGCTGGAGCGCAAGCGCCGACAGGCCGAGCAGGTGGCGCAGTGGGTCGAGGCGCTCGAACGCCATGAACTGCCCGAGGCGCTGCGGCCGCTGGTGCCCGAACTGCTGTACCGGCCCGACCGCAACAAGCTGGAAACCAAGGCGTTCGAACAGGCCAGTGCCGCCACCGGTCTGTCGCCCGCCAAGCTGATGGAGGCCTGCGGCGCGTTGCCCTCTTCGCACGACTATCACTACAACCGCTTCCTGTACGAGCTTTTTCCGCGTGGCGTGGACTTTCCGCCGGTGGCGCTTCCGCCGCTGCCGGAGGATCTGCCTGTTGCGGACGTACAGGCGTTCAGCCTGGACGACGCGAGCACGACCGAAATCGACGATGCGCTGTCGCTGCAGGAATTGCCGGATGGCCGCCGACGCGTCGGCATTCACATCGCCGCGCCGGGGCTGGGCTTCGCGCCCGGCTCGCCCATCGACGCCATTGCCCGCGAGCGGCTGTCCACCGCTTATCTGCCGGGTCGCAAGCTGACCATGCTGCCGCCCGAGGTGGTCGAGCGCTTTACCCTGGGCGAAGGCGCGCCCCGGCCGGCGTTGTCGCTTTATGCGGACGTCGATCCGCATACCTTCGATATCGTCGCGACCGAGTCGCGCATCGAATGCGTGCCGATCGCGGTGAATCTGCGGCTCGACGAGGTGGACCGGCTCAACGAGAGCTTTCTTGCCGGACAGCCCGGGAAGGACGTGCCCTTCACCGAAGAGCTGTTCTGGCTTTACCGCTTCGCGCTGGTGCTGGAAGTGCGGCGCGGCAAGGTCGACAAGGTGGACCGGCTGGACTACAGCTTCCACGTCGACGAGCACGACCGCATCACCATCGAGGCGCGCAAGCGCGGTGCGCCGCTCGACAAGCTGGTGTCGGAAGTCATGATCCTCACCAACCGTTTGTGGGGGAAGCTGCTGGACGATCACCAGGCGGCCGCCATCTACCGTGCCCAGGGCGACGGCAAGGTACGGATGACCACCATCGCCTCGGCGCACCAGGGTCTGGGAGTCACGCACTACGCGTGGTCCAGTTCGCCGCTGCGGCGCTACGTCGATCTGATCAACCAGTGGCAGCTGCTGGCGGTGGTCGGCGGCACGCCGCCGCCCTTCACGCCCAAATCGGCGGAACTCATTGCCGCGCTGCGCGATTTCGAGGTGACCTACGCTGCCTACGACACCTTCCAGCGGCACATGGAACAGTACTGGTGCCTGCGCTGGCTGCTGCAGGAGGAGGTGCGCACGGCACGCGCCGAGGTGCTGCGCGAGAACCTGGTGCGTTTCGTCGATGTGCCGTTGTACACACGCGTGCCCTCGCTGCCGGAATTGCCGATCGGCACAGCGGTCGTACTCGAGATCGAGGCGGTGGACTTGATTGACATGCAGGTACGCTGTCTCTATAAAAAGCCGCTTCAGGATCAACAAGAAACGCAGCACGTGCCGGCCTGCTGAAGCCCTTCGGGCGAGGCCGGCGGCGCCGTCCACGCGTACACACGGTCGGGTTTCCTCGGGTCGCAATTTGCAATACACGCTGCCGCGCGCGGGCTACGCGCCTCTCGGGTTGATCGGCTTCATCAAGACTTATCCGGTCTTGGCGGCCGCGATCCTCGCCTCACTGGGCATGCATGCCGCAGTGCTGTCGATGCATTTCAGCTTCCCCGACATGCTGAAGTTCAAGGACGCGCCGCCGTCGCTCGAAGTCGTGCTGGTCAACAGCAAGTCGGCCAGCGAACCGGTGAAGGCCGAGGTCCTGGCGCAGGCCAATCTGGATGGCGGCGGCAACACCGACGAAGACCGGCGCGCCAAGACGCCGCTGCCTGCCACGCAGAAAGTCGAGCACGGCGACGATGTGCGCCGTGCGCAAAAACGCGTACAGGAACTGGAAGCCAAGCAGCGCGCGCTGCTGACGCAGGCCCAGTCCCAGCGGGCAGTGCCCGAGCCGGAGGCCAAGCCGACGCCCGCGCCCAAGCCGCAGGCGCAATCGCCGCAAGTGTCGGGTGCGGACCTGCGCGATTCGGCGCTCATGCTCGCGCGCATGGAAGCGCAGATCGCGCGTCAGATCGAGGAGTACAACAAGCGCCCGCGCAAGCATTTCGTCGGTGCGCGCGCCAAGGAGACGCGTTTCGCGCAGTATGTGGAGGCCTGGCGGCAGAAGGTGGAGCGCATCGGCAATCTCAATTATCCGGAGAGCGCTCGAGGCCGCATTTACGGCAGCCTGCGCATGACGGTGGCGATCCGCGCCGACGGTTCCATCGAAAGCATGCAGATCGATCGCCCCTCCGGACATCGCGTGCTCGACGCTGCGGCGGAGAAGATCGTGCGCATGGCTGCGCCCTACTCGCCTTTCCCGCCGGAGATCCGCCGAGACACCGACGTGCTGGTGATTACGCGCACCTGGACCTTCGCCCCCGGCGACCGGCTCTACAACGAATAAGCGACCCCGGTCGGGGCGCAAAAAGGCCGCAAGTGCGTTTCGGCGCCCGGCGACCGTTAGAATCGACGCATTGTGACCAACAACCCTGCCATGACAGACCGTTATGCAGTGATCGGCAATCCGATCGCGCACAGCAAGTCGCCCGAGATACACATGGAGTTCGCGCGTCAGACCGATCAGTCGCTGACGTACGAACGCCTGCTCGCGCCGCTCGACGGTTTTGTGGAAACCGTGGAAGCCTTTCGCGCGGCGGGCGGCCGTGGCCTCAATGTCACCGTGCCGTTCAAGGAAGAGGCTTTCCGCTATGCCACGCGGCTGACCGCGCGCGCGGAAGCCTCGGGCGCGGTGAACACGCTGCGCTTCGACGAGCAGGGCGTCCTGGGCGACAACACCGACGGCATGGGCCTGGTGCGCGATCTGCGCGCCAATCACGGCATCATGCTGTACGGCACGCGTATGCTGCTGTTGGGCGCGGGCGGCGCGGCGCGCGGCGTCATCGGCTCGCTGGTGGGCGAACAGCCCGAGCGCCTGGTCATCGCCAATCGCACCCTGTCCAAGGCGCAGGACATTGCCGATTCCTTCGGCCAGGCAATCGAAGTCATGGCCTACGACGCGCTGGTCACGGAGCGCTTCGACATCATCATCAACGCCACGTCGGCCAGCCTCACCGCCGAGGTGCCGCCCCTGCCCGAGAACGTCTATGCCGGCGCGCGGGTCGCCTACGACATGGTGTACGGCGCCGAAATCACGCCCTTCATGGCGCGCGCCGCGCAAGCCGGCTGCCCGATCTGCCTGGACGGCCTGGGCATGCTGGTGGAACAGGCGGGCGAATCCTTTTATCTGTGGCGCAACGTGCGCCCTGCCACCGGACCGGTCCTCGCGCTGCTGCGCGCTTCCCTGCACGCATGAAGCGCAAGCGTCGCCCGGTCCGCCGCTGGCTGGGCCGCGCGCTGCTCGCGGTCTTTGCACTCTTCGCCCTGGTGCAGGCGTGGTTCTACGGCCATATCCTTTACTGGAACCACTACGAGGTGCGCGAGACCAGCTTCATGGCACAACGGCTGAAGGCGCTGCGGGCTACGCGGCCGAACGCCGAACTGAAATACCGCTGGGTCGATTACCCGCGTATTTCCAACCATCTCAAGCGCGCCGTCGTCGCGGCCGAGGACGCCAAGTTCATCGACCACGAAGGCTTCGACTGGGAAGGCATCCAGCGCGCCATCGAAAAGAACCAGCGCAAGGGCAAGGCCGTCGCCGGCGGGTCCACCATCAGCCAGCAACTGGCGAAGAACCTCTTTTTGTCAGGCGAGCGCAGCTATGTGCGCAAGGCGCAGGAGGCGATCATCACGCTGATGCTCGAAACCAGCATGGACAAGCGGCGCATCCTCGAGATCTATCTCAACGTCGCCGAATGGGGTGAAGGCGTATTCGGCGCGGAAGCCGCGGCGCGTCACTATTACGGCGTCAGCGCGGCGCAACTGGACGCCTGGCAGGCGGCGCGGCTGGCGGCCATGCTGCCGCGTCCGCGCTACTACGACCGCCATCGGCAGTCGGTTTATCTGGCAACCTACAGCGAGCGCATCCGCGCGCGCATGAACGCCGCCGTCATCCCGTAGCCCGCCTCAGGGCCGCCGCGCGGAAGGCCGCACGCCGTCCGCGCCGCGTGTTCACGGTCGCAAGCAGCGCCAGTCCGATCAGGAAATAGCTGCCGGTGAGCAGAAAAGCGAAGCGGTGGTCACCGCCGGACAGCCAGGTTGCAAGCCCATAGGTAATCGGGCCGAGGATGGACGACAGCTTCACCGCCAGGCCCCATAGCCCGAAAAACTCCCCGCGGCGGTTGCGCGGGCTGAGATAGCCGATCAATGCGCGCCCCGCCGACTGCGACGCGCCCAGACACAAACCCGCGAGATTGGCGGCGATCCAGAAGTCGCCGCGGCCGTCGGCCGTAGAGGCGATCAGCACCACGGCGATCCAGCCGATCAGCGTCAGCGCGATGGTCGTCACGTGGCCGAGCCGGTCCTGCAACTGACCGAAGGCGAGTGCGCCGAGCGCAGCCGTGACGTTGACGGCGAGGATCAGCGTAATGGTTTCCTGCGTCTCGAAGCCCATCGCCTGTTCGGCGTAAATGGCGGCGAGCGCGATCACTGCCTGGACGCCGGCCTGATAGAACACCAGGCAGATGAGGAAGCGGGTCAGGTCGCGATAGTGCATCGCCTGGCGCAGCGTCTGGGCCAGCCGCGCGAAAGCGGCCTTTGCGCTGTGCGCGGCGGCCGGCTGCGGCGTCGCCCGTTCTTTCAGCATCAGCAGCGTCGGCAGACTGGCAAGCAGAAACAGCCCCGCGGTGATGAGCAGCGTGACCGGCACGAAATGCGTCGCTTCGAGTCCGCGCCCTTGGGCGTGCATTACGTAAGCCAGGCAGACGCCCAGCGCGATCAACCCGCCCAAATAACCGAGCGCCCATCCCCAGCCCGACACCTTGCCCAGGGCGCGGCCGCGTGCCAGTTCGGGCAGGAAGGCGGCGACGAGGTTTTCGCCCGTACCGAAGAAGAAGTTGGACAGCGCCAGCAGCGCGCAGGCCAGCACGATGTCGCCGGGCGACGCCAGTCCGAGCGCAGCCGTCGTGACCACGCAGCCGAGCGTCGTGACGATGAGCCAGCGCTTCTTGTTCGCGTGTTGATCGACATGGGCGCCCAACACCGGCGCGGTCGCCATGATGAGCAGATACGAGACCGCCAACGTTGCGGTCCAGACGAACGTACCCCACGCCGCGCCGCCGGCGATCACGCCGACGAAGTAGGCGTTGTAGATGGCGGTGATGACGACGGTGGTATATCCGGAGTTGGCGAAGTCGTACATCGCCCATGCCCACACTTCGCGCGGCCGTACGCCATCGGCGAGCGCGGAGCGGTTGCGGCCGGCCGGACTTGCATTGCTGTTGCTTTTTTTGTCACGCATGGGCTTGTGATGATACAGGCGGTTGCTACAATCGCCCCGCCGAACCGGGCGGCCTTTCCGCACCGATGCCCTGATCGTTTTTTAATGCGACGAGCTTCGGCCGAATTGCCGCCTTCGTGCGGCACCGACTTGAGAATCGCCGATCAGGCTCAGCGGATGACGCGATCGTAAAAGGTGTGCGCAAGTTGTTGATCCCCGCCCGCCACGCGACACCACGACGCGCACTCACGGCCATACTCGGCACTTAACCCTTTTTTCCGCCGCCGCCCATGCCCGAAAACCAAATCGTCGAGCGCAAGGAGCTGGAAGACCTGCAGCAGGACCTCGAAGTGGTCCGCGAACTGCTGCGGCGGCACCGTATTGTCGAAAGCCTGGTCGAGCGCCAGGAAGGGCCGCGTCACGAACTGGTGGAGACGCTGGTCCATAAACAGCATCTGGCCGAGCTGCGCGCCCACCTGGACGAGATGCACCCGGCCGACATCGCCTACATTCTCGAGGCGCTGCCGCGCGATGAGCGGCTGATCGTCTGGGATCTGGTCAAGGCGGAAGCCGACGGCGAGATTCTGCTGGAAGTCAGCGAATCGGTACGCGAATCCCTGATCCGCAACATGGATCCGGAGGAACTGGTCGCGGCGGCCGAGCAGCTCGACACCGACGAACTGGCCGACCTTGCGCCCGACCTGCCCGAAGACGTCATGCAGGACGTCTTCCAGTCGCTGCCGATGGAGGAGCGAGAGCAGCTCCGGGCGGCGATGTCCTATCCGGAGGATTCGGTCGGCGCGCTGATGGACTTCGAAGTCGTCAGCGTGCGCGAAGACGTCACCCTCGAAGTGGTGATGCGCTACATGCGCCGCCTGGAGGAACTGCCCGACCACACCGACCAAGTGTTCGTGGTCGATCGCGCGCAGCATCTGCGCGGCGTGCTGCCGCTCGGCAAGCTCATCGTCACCGATCTGGACGAGCAGGTCTCGGCGGCGATGATCCGTGACGACTATGTCGCGCTCTATCCGGACGACAAGGCGGAGGACGCGGCACAGGCCTTCGAGCGTTACGACCTCGTGTCCGCGCCGGTGATCGATGCGAGCGGCCGTCTGATGGGTCGGGTGACCGTGGACGCGGTAGTCGACTACATCCGCGAGCGCAGCGAGAACCAGATGCTCGTGCGCGGCGGTCTGCGCGAAGGCGAAGACGTGTTCGCCTCGGTGTGGGAATCGGTGCGCAACCGCTGGTCGTGGCTGGCGCTCAATATGATCACCGCCTTCATCGCCTCGCGTGTCATCGGCGCTTTCGAGGAATCGATCGAACGCCTGGTGGCGCTCGCGGCGCTCATGCCCATCGTCGCCGGCATCGGCGGCAACTCCGGCAACCAGACCATCACCATGATCGTGCGGGCGTTCGCGCTGGGACAGATCAATCCCAAACAGGCCCGGCAGCTCATGCGCAAGGAGATCGCCGTCGCCCTGGTTAACGGCCTGATCTGGGGCAGCGCGCTCGGTCTGGTCGCCTACTGGCTGTACGGGAGTTACACCCTTGGACTGGTGATGACCGCGGCGATGACGCTCAACCTCATGCTCGCCGCGACAATGGGCGTGCTCATTCCGGTCACCATGGCGAAGCTCGGACGCGACCCGGCGCTCGGGTCCTCGGTCATGATCACGGCCTGCACCGACTCGGGCGGTTTCTTCATTTTTCTTGGCTTGGCCACGCTGTTCCTGCTCTAATCCAGCGGTCACATACAGGGTGAGGCCGTCATGTTGAAGGAATTCCGGGAATTCGCCATCAAGGGCAACGTCATGGATCTCGCCGTCGGCGTGATCATCGGCGCGGCCTTCAGCAAGATCGTCGATTCGGTCGTGAACGACCTGGTGATGCCGATCGTCGGCCGCTTTACCGGCGGCCTGGATTTCTCGAACCACTTCATCGCGTTGCAGGACATTCCAGAAGGCGTGCCGCGCACGCTCGCGGCGCTCAAGCAGGCCGGCGTGCCGGTGTTCGCCTACGGCAACTTCATCACCGTCGGCCTGAATTTCATCATTCTCGCCTTCATCATCTTCATCATGGTGAAGTGGATCAACAAACTGAAGCGCGAGGCGCCGCCGGAAGAGAAGGCGCCGCCCGCCCCGCCCGAGGAAGTGATGCTGCTGCGCGAAATCCGCGACTCGCTCAAGCGCAGCTAAAGTAAAAGGCTGGCGAAATGCCGGCCTTTTGCATGGCGGTTGCGGCGTTCAGGCCGCGAAGGCCTCGTCTGCCGCCGCCAGGGTCGCTTCGATTTCCAGCGCGCCGTGGGCGGCACTGACGAAGCCCGCCTCGAAGGCGGACGGCGCGAAGTACACGCCGCGGTCCAGCATGGCGTGGAAGAAGCGGTTGAACGCTTCCTTATCCGCTTCCATTACTTCGGCGAAAGAGGCCGGTGGCGCGGCGCGGAAGTAAATGCCGAACATGCTGCCCACGCTGGCCGCGCTGAAGGCGGCGCCGTGCTTGGCGGCGACGTTCTGCAGGCCGTCCACCAGCTTGCGCGTCGTCGCAGCCAGCGCGTCGTGGAAGCCGGGTTCGAGCACCCGCTTGAGCGTGACCAGCCCCGCGATCACCGCCACCGGATTGCCCGACAGCGTGCCCGCCTGATAGACCGGACCCAGCGGCGCGATGCTTTGCATGATCTCCCGCCGGCCGCCAAAGGCACCCACCGGCATGCCGCCGCCGATCACCTTGCCCAAGGTCACCAGGTCGGCATCGACCTCGTACAGCCCCTGCGCGCCGCGCGGATGCACGCGGAAGCCGCACATCACCTCATCGAAAATCAGCACGGCGCCGTGCGCGGTGCACAGACGGCGCAGCGTCTGCAGGAATTCCGGCGTCGCGGGCACGAGGTTCATGTTGCCGGCGACCGGCTCCACAATCACTGCGGCGATGTCGTCGTATTGCTTGAAGGCGTCCTCGATCTGCGCGCAATCGTTGTAGGTCAGCACGGTGGTGTAGCCCGCCACTTCCGGCGGCACGCCGCCCGAGCTCGGCTGACCGAGGGTGAGTGCGCCGCTGCCCGCCTTCACCAGCAGCGAATCGGCATGGCCGTGATAGCAGCCTTCGAACTTGATGATGCGATGCCGTCCGGTATAGCCGCGCGCCAGACGCAGTGCGCTCATGGTCGCCTCGGTGCCCGAACTCACCAGCCGCACCAGTTCCATGTTCGGCACGGTGGCGCAAAGCAGTTCCGCCATTTCGATTTCCAGTTCGGTCGGCGCGCCGAAGGACAGGCCGTCCTTTGCACGGGCGCAGACCGCTTCCACCACTTCCGGACAGGCGTGACCGAGGATCAGCGGTCCCCAAGAGCCGACATAGTCGATATGGCGCTTGCCGTCGGCATCCCAGAAATAAGCGCCTTCGCCGCGGGCGAAGAAGCGCGGCGTGCCGCCGACGGCGCGAAAAGCGCGCACGGGGGAGTTGACGCCGCCCGGGATGGATTGCTGGGCGCGTTCGAAGAGTTCCAGATTGCGAGACATGGGGTACATCCTGATTGAGCGTGTGCGCCGCAAGGCGCGAAGAGGAGCCGGGTGTGCGCGTCGCCGGGCGGGCTAGCCCGTGGCGCTGCCCTGCGGGCCGTACAGGGCAGCAAAGTCCTGCGCGCGCTGACGCACATCGGGGGCACCGAACAGCGCACTGATCACGCATACGGCGTGGGCGCCGGCGGCGATCACCGACGGCGCGTTGTCGAGCGTGATGCCGCCGATGGCGACAGCCGGCAATCCCACCGTTGCCGGCGCCTGGCCGAACAGTTCCAGCGGTGCGTGAACCGCGCCCGGCTTGGTGGACGAAGGAAAGACCGCGCCGAACGCGACATGGTCGGCGCCGCGATCGCGCGCCTCGATGGCCAGTTCGAGGCGGTCATAGCAGGACGCACCCAGGAATTTGTCCGGTCCGAGCGCCTGGCGGGCGGCGGCCAGATCGCCGTCGTCACCGCCCAGATGCAGGCCGTCGGCGTCGACGGCGAGCGCGAGATCCAGATCGTCGTTGATGATCAACGGCACCTTGGTGCGCCGGCATACCGCTAGTAATGCAAGTGCTTGCTTCTCCTGCAGGGCTCTATCTGCGCGCTTGTTGCGATATTGCAGGATCGCGGCACCGCCCTCCAGGGCGGCGGTGGCCAAGGCAGTGAGGCGCTCGGTGTCGGGCTCGTCCGGGGTGATGGCGTAAAGACCGCGGGGGAGTAGTTTCATTCGTCCTCCGACTCGGCCAGGGGGCTGTCGCTCAGTTCGCGCGCCCAGAAAAAGCGATCCGGGATGTACTGCCCCATGCCCGGCCGGAAGCCCGCCGACAACGTCTGCCAAGTGTATTCCTGTGCCTCGCGCACCGCTTCGGGCAGGTCGAGGCCGTTGGCCAGGGCGGCGGCAATGGCCGAAGCAAGGGTGCACCCCGAGCCGTGATAGCTGCCGGGCAGGCGCTCCCATTGATCGCTCCGCACCACGCCGTTCGCGTCGTACAGGGTGTTGGCGACGTGCACGGTGTTCTCGTGCGTGCCGGTCACCAGCACGTAGCTGGCGCCCATGTCGAGCAGGCGCGCGGCGCACTCGTACAGTTCCAGTTCCTCGTTTTCATCCTCCGTCGCCAGCCGGCGCGCTTCCATACTGTTGGGCGTGAGGATGGTGGTATGCGGGATGAGCAGTTCGCGCAGGCCGTCGATGAGGTCGTCGTTGGCCAGTTCGTCGCCGCGGCCGGAAGCAAGTACGGGGTCGAGCACCAGCGGCACTTCCGGATAGTCGGCGAGGATCTCGGCGATGACAGCGGCGTTCTCGACGCTGCCGACCATGCCGATCTTGAACGCCGATACCGTCATGTCTTCCAGCACCATGCGCGCCTGGTCGTTGACCCAGTCGGCGTCGATCGCCTGCACGTCCTCCACGCCGGCGGTATCCTGCACCGTAATGGCCGTCACCACCGACAGGGCGTGACAGCCCATCGAGGACAGCGTGAGCAGATCGGCCTGGACCCCTGCGCCGCCGGTGGGATCGCTGGCGGCAAAAGTCAGCACGATGGGCGGCAGGGCAGCGGACATGGATTCCTATGCGAAAGGCGGTGCAGCGGGCCGTCAGTCCACATCGACGCAACCACGCGGTAAGATCGACGCATTTTAGCGAGTTTTCACTTCAATGACCGAAACAGCTCAAACCTACAAGACTTGGATGTGCCTCATTTGCGGCTGGATCTACGACGAGGAAGCCGGCCTGCCCGAAGAAGGCATCGCACCCGGCACGCGCTGGGAAGACGTACCGCTGAACTGGACCTGCCCCGAATGCGGCGCCCGCAAGGATGACTTCGAGATGGTCGAGGTCTGAGCCGCCCACCGTGTCCGCTCCCCAAACTGACGCGCTGACTGCATACCGCACCTGGATGTGCGGCGTTTGCGGCTGGTGCTACGATGAAGCGGCCGGGCTGCCCGAGCAGGGCATCGCACCCGGCACGCGCTTCGAAGACCTGCCGCCGGATTTCACCTGCCCGGAGTGCGGCGCTCCCAAGGACGCCTTCGAGCCGGTCCAAGACTGAGCCGCCGTGTTGCGCCGCCTGGGCAACACGGGCTGAGGCATTCGAGCGGGCGTCGGCCTGCCGCTCTCCCCACCCGCTTTTCCGCGGAGAATGCTCCGGCCGGCGCGCCGATCCAACCGGCGTGAGCCGGCGGAAACGGCCACGATACCTCAGAAAGCGCGTTAAAAAGTTGGCCGAACGTGCGAATTTCCAATAGCCCGTTGCGGACGCTCATGCTTATATGTTCGATACAAGCCCCCCAGCCGGCCGGCTGCCATCGGGCGTAGAACAAGGAAGTTGAACAAGGTGAGCGATACGGCAAGTCTTTCCGGCGTCAAAGTCATGGTGATTGACGACAGCAACACCATTCGCCGCAGCGCTGAGATTTTTCTCGCGCAGGCCGGTTGTCAGGTCATCCTGGCCGAAGACGGCTTCGACGCGTTATCCAAGATTACCGACCATCAGCCGGATCTGATTTTCTGCGACATCATGATGCCGCGCCTGGACGGATACCAGACGTGCGCGCTGATCAAGAAGAACGCGCGCTTCTCCGGTACGCCCGTGATCATGCTCTCGTCCAAGGACGGTCTGTTCGACCGCGCGCGGGGCCGCATGGTCGGCTCGGACGAATACCTGACCAAACCTTTTACCAAGGACAGTTTGCTTAAGACGGTCGGCGCGCATGCGACGGCCCGTGTTTGATAAGGACCACCATTCATGGCTATTCATAAAATTCTCGTAGTCGACGACTCGCCCACCGATCGTCAGTTCCTGCTGGAGACGCTGGCCAAGCAGGGGTATCAGGTCGTGACCGCCGAAAGCGGCGAGGAAGCGATCGCCAAGGCCAAGAGCGAAGGACCCGATCTCATCCTGATGGACGTGGTGATGCCCGGGCTGAACGGCTATCAGGCGACGCGCAGCATCACGCGCGACGAAACCACCAAGGACATCCCGGTGATCATGTGCACCAGCAAGGGCGCCGAGACCGACAAGATCTGGGGCATGCGCCAGGGCGCGATCGACTATCTGGTGAAACCCATCGACCCGGCGCAGTTGCTGGCCAAGATCGCCGGCATTCATAACGCCAACTGAACGGGCCGGGCATGGCGCGCAAGGTCAGCTTACGTGACTTCCAGCAAGCGCTCGTTCAGCGCCTCAACGAGGCGCATGCGAGCGAAGCGGTCAGTGCCCGCCTGGGGGTCCAGGTGGGCGACGAGCTGTGGCTGATTCGTCTGGACGAGGCCGGCGAAGTGGTGCCGCCGCCGACGATCGCCGCCGTCCCGCTGACGCGCAACTGGTTCCGCGGCCTGACCAACATTCGCGGGAATCTTTATACCGTGGTCGACCTCGCTGCTTTCCATGGCGGCGAACCCACGCCGCAAACCGCCGACACCCGCCTGCTGCTGGTCAGCGAGCGGTACGGCATGAATTCGGCGCTGCTGGTGCACCGGATGCTCGGCATCCGCCACATCCAGCAGTTCCAAATGCAGCAACCGAGCAGTGACCGTCGGCCGTGGGAGGCGGCGCGGTACCTCGATGAAGAGGGCAAGGTGTGGCGCGAGCTGGAAATGAGCGCGCTGGTCTATCACAACGATTTCTTACAATCGGCCGCCTGACGGTCGAGTGCAGTAAGGGGGGTATATGGCAATCAATCTGAGCGCGCTGAACCTCGGGTTCGGTAAGAGCAGGACCACGCCGCAGGGACCGTCAATGGGTTCGATGACCATGCAGGATGGCGTCGCCACACCCCGAGTCGGCACAGGCCGCACCTTCCGCTCGCAGATGCAGGCGTACGGCGTGGTGCTGACCCTGCTGGTACTGCTGGTTGTCGTCCTCGGCTGGTACTCGATCCGCACCGCGACGCAGGGCACCGCCTTCGTTGCCGCGGCCGGTCAGATGCGCACACTGTCGCAGCAGATCTCCAACGAAGCGCAGCAGGGTCTGCAAGGTAACGCCGCCGCTTTTCCGCGTTTGAAAGCCAGTCGCGACAATTTCGCCAACCTGCTCGCCACGCTGAGCAACGGCGGTATGGTCGGCGATACGGAAGTGCCGGCAGCGCCCGATACCGTACGCCCCGCTCTGGATAAAGTCGCCGGCCTGTGGAAAGCCAGCGAAAAGAACACCGGGCTGATGCTGCAGCAGCAGCAGAACCTGGTGCAGCTGGGTGCCGCCGTGCGCGCCATCAACAACAACAACGCCACCCTGCTCGACCTCGCCGAACAGGTCGCCGCCGCCAAGCTCGGCGGCCAGGGCACGGCGCAGGAAGTGTCGGCATCGGGCCAGCTCGTCATGTTGACGCAGCGGATGGCGAAGAACGCCAACGCGCTGCTGGCGGCGAACGAGATCGACCCGGAAGTGACCTTCCTGCTGGGCAAGGACTCGAACACCTTTCGTGAGATCCTGACCGGCCTGAAAAGCGGCAGCGACACGCTGCGCCTGCCCGGCACGCGCGATCAGGACACGCTGGCGCGCCTGAACGAACTGGAACAGGCCTACGCCGAATACCGCAACTCGGTGAGCTCGATCATGGGCTCGCTGCTGACACTGGTGGACGCCAAACGTGCGGGCAACCAGGTCGTGCTGGATTCGGACAACCTGCTGAGCGCCACGGAAGGACTGGAGAACAGCTTCCAGGCCAACCTCGGCAGCCGCGCCTATGTGTTCACGGCCATCGGTGTGGCCGGCCTGCTCATCATCGGCGTGGTGTTGCTGATGATCAAAGCTTACCGCGACGAAAGCGAACGCCGGACCGCCGCGCAGGTTGCGCTGCGTCAGGACGCCGAACGTCTGCGCGGCGAGGCGGAAGAACACAATAAAGCCAACCAGGAAGCCATTCTGCGGCTGATGAACGAGATGGGCAGCCTGGCGGACGGTGACCTGACCGTGCAGGCGACCGTTACCGAGGACATCACCGGCGCGATCGCCGACTCGGTGAACTACACCATTGAAGAGCTGCGCGTGCTGGTCGGCCGCATCAACGGTGCGGCGGCGCAGGTGACGAGCGCGACGGAATCCGCCGCGCAGACTTCCGCCCGGCTGCTGCAGGCCGCGGAACGTCAGTCGAAGGAGATTCAGGAAGCCGGCGCCTCCGTTCTGGAAATGGCCCGCGCCATTAACGACGTGTCCGCGAGCGCGGCGCAGTCGGTGAACGTTGCGCGCCAGTCGCTGGCGGCTGCGCAGAAGGGCCAGGAGGCGGTGCAGAACTCCATCGCCGGCATGAACGACATTCGCGACCAGATTCAGGAGACCGCGAAACGGATCAAGCGGCTGGGCGAAAGCTCGCAGGAGATCGGTGAAATCGTTGAACTGATTTCCGACATTACCGAGCAGACCAACGTGCTGGCGCTGAACGCTGCGATTCAGGCGGCCTCCGCCGGTGAAGCCGGTCGCGGCTTCACGGTGGTTGCGGAAGAGGTGCAGCGCCTCGCGGAACGCTCCGCCGAGGCGACGAAGCAGATCGGCGCGATCGTGAAGACCATTCAGACCGACACCCAGGACGCGGTCTCCGCCATGGAGAAGAGCACCCAGGGTGTGGTCGACGGGGCGAGCCTGTCCGACGCCGCCGGCCAGGCGCTGGCCGAGATCGGCGACGTGTCGCGACGCCTGGCATCGCTCATTGAAGAGATTTCGGTGACGACGCACACGCAGGCGCAGGCCGCCGGTAACGTCGCCTCGACCATGGAAGACATTCTGGCGGTGACCAAACAGACGACCGAGGGTACCAAGCAGACGGCGGTGTCGGTCGGCCAGCTGGCCAAACTGGCGCAGGAACTGAAAGGCTCCGTGGCCAACTTCAAGATCTGAACACCCGGCGGCCGGCGGGCGGAATGAGCAGTGGCCCGGCGGCTTCGGGCTGTCGTTTTCGGGCGCGTCGGGCGCGGCTCGTGCCGCGCGCATCGGCCCCATGCAAGAACTAAATAAGGTGTTGCAGGCATGAACAAGCCGAGCGACTTCGATGTCGGCCCGCTGACGTGGGTCAAGGGCGAAATCGATCAAGCACTGGACCGCTCCCTGTCCGCGTTGAAAGCCTATGCGGCCAATCCGGACGAGCCGACCCAACTCAAATTCTGCCGCACGCACTTTCACCAGGCGCACGGCGCACTGCAGATCGTCGGGCTGGACGGCGTCACGCGCCTGTCGGAAGAAGTCGAAAGCCTGCTGGCCGGTCTCGAAGGGGTTCCGAGCGACGAAGCGCTCGATGCGGCGGAAAAAGCCTATCAGGCCATTCGCGCCTATCTGGAAGAGCTGCTGACCGGCGAACCCAATCAGCCGCTCAAGCTCTACGGCATCTATCAGGCGGTCTGCGCAGCGCGCGACCGCGAGGCCGATCCCATCGATCTCTACTATCCCGATCTGTCCCGCCGCCCGCCGCGGCGGGAACAGCCGGTCGTCGCCATTGCGCCGGAGGAATCGCAGAAGTTCTATCGCAAGCAACGCGCGCGCTATCAGCGCGGGCTGCTCAAGTGGCTGAAACAGGACCACAGCGGTGTCGAGGCGATGCGCGTCGCCGTCGCCGCCGTCGAGGCGGTGCAGACCTCGCCCGCCCAGCGCGCCTTCTGGTGGGTGGCGCTCGGTTTCTTCGACGCTCTCGCCGCCCAGGCGCTGCCGTCGCAGTCCGGCATTCAGCGGCTGTGCAACCGGATCGAACAACAACTGAAGCGTCTGGTGGAAGGCTCCACCACCGTTGCCGAGCGGCTCATGCGCGAAGCGCTGTATGCCGTGGCCCGTGCGCAGCCGGTGAGCGAGCATGTGCGTCAGGTGCAGGAAATCTACGCCCTGGCCGACACGCTGCCCGACGCGCTCGGCGTGCGCACGGAGCTGGTGGCGCAGCACCCGGCGCTGCGCGGCGTACGCGAAGCGCTGACCGCCGCCAAGACGGCGTGGAACAAATGCGCCTCGGGCCATCGGCCGAGCCTGCCCTCTTTCGTCGAACACCTCAGCACCATGGACGCGCAGGCACGCGAACTGGGTCAGGAGGCGCTCGGAAGCCTGGCGCAGCAACTGCTCAAAGTCGGTCAGTGGCTGGCGGAACAGCCCGAGCGTGTGGACGATATCGTCGCCATGGAAATGGCCACCGGCCTCCTGCTCATGGAAAACGGCGTGGAGAACTACGGCAAGCTGGGCGAGGAGTTCGCCGAGCAGACGCGCCACATGGGCGAGCGGCTGGAAGCCTGCATGCAGGGCAACGTGCTGAGCGCAGCCGCGCCCGTGCCGGTGCTGGACGAAATGTCGCGCCGTGCGCAGGAACGTTTGCTCATGAGCCAGGTGGTGGCCGAAATCCAGGCCAGCTTGCGCACCATCGAACAGGCCCTGGACGAGTTCTTCCGCGATGTCAGCAAGCGTGCGGCGCTGCCCGACCTGTCGCGACCGGTCCGGCAGGTGCTGGGCGCCTTCGCGATGCTGAACGAAGAGGAAGCGGCAGGTGTCCTGTCGAACTGCTTCAACGACATCCAGCGCTTCTCGCAGCCGGGCTACGAGCCGTCGCATGCAGACTTCGAGCGCGTCGCCGGCGCACTGTCCGGCCTGGGCTTCTATGTCGAGGCCCTGCAGCACGGCAAGGCCGAGTTGTCGGCCTTCATGAACCCCATCGGCGTGGTTCCCCGGCAGGACGGCGACGATGAGGGCCATCCGCGTGAAGGTTCCGTCGAAGACGACATCAAGGCCGCCAAGGTCCAACTGGAGAAACAGTTCGACGCTTGGCGCAAGGAGCCGGGCAATGTGCAGGTCAAGGCGCAGTTGCAGGCGCAGCTGGCCGCCATCCAGAAAGACGCCAATCTCGTCGCCGACGCTGCGCTCGAGCGCCGCGTGGGCGAAATGCTCAAGCTGCTGGCCGAGGCGACCGCGCAGCCCTTCGACGCCGAGATTTCGCAGGTCATGCAGAACATCGCACCCGCCACGGCGGTCGCCAAGCCCTCGCCCGAGGCGGAGAAGCTGCTGTCCGCCAGCGACGAAATCGTCGATGCGGAACTGCTCGCGGTCTATCTGGAGGAAGCCGGCGAAGTGCTTAACACCATTGCCGAGCATCTGGCGATGGCGCACGAGCAGCCGCAGAACATCGATGTGCTGCGCACCATCCGTCGCGGCTATCACACCTTGAAAGGCAGCGGCCGCATGGTCGGCCTGACGCGCCTGTCCGAAGGGGCCTGGGCGATCGAACAGGTCATGAACCGCTGGCTGGAAGAAGAGCGTGCGGCGACGCCCGATCTGCTGACGCTGATCGAAGCCGGCCGCAGCTTCTTTGCCGGCGCAGTGGAAGTGCTCAAGGAAGGCGGTGCGAGCCCGGACGAAAGCGAAGTGGTTGCCATGGCGCAGCATGTGCGCGAAGGCCGTCCGCTGAGCGAATTCGACGGCGCGACGGTATCGTCGGCCGAGTCAGGGGCCGCGCCCGCTGCCGAGGTCGCGCCGAGCGCACCGTCCGAAGAAACCCAACCGGCACCGACGTTCGAGCTGTCGCTGCCCGAATCCGCGCCCGAGGACGCCGCCGACAACGACAAGTTCTCCCTCGATTTCACCCAGCCGCTCGATCCGCTGCCGGCGGAACTGCTGGCGTCCGGCGACGCCGCGCCGCCCACGGAACCGTCAACCGAGATGCTGCAGATCGGCGACGTGTCGCTGTCGCGTTCGCTGTTCGATGTGTTCATCAGCGAGGCGCGCAATCTGCTGGCCGACCTGCGCAGCGCACACGCGTCCCCGTTGCCCGGCGCGTTCAACGACGACTTTGCGCGTTCGGTCCATACGCTGACCGGCATTGCCGGCACCGCCAAATTCACCGCCATGCGCGATGTGAGCGAGGCGCTCGAACGGCTACTCGGCCGCCTGTCCGGCGAACCGGACGCCGACACGCGCGCGCTCATCGGCGAGACCCTGGGTGCGCTCGATGCGATGACCCGGGCGGCCGCCGACCTGCGCCTGCCCGAAGCGATGCCCGATCTCATCGCACGGCTGAAAACCGCCGTGACGGAGGTGCCCGCCGCGCCGACCGAGGCGCCCGATGCGGCCGCTGCGCTCGACAGCATTGCGTTATCCATCGACACGACCGAAGACCCGGCGGCCGACCCGGCGCCGGTCGAACTCGACTTTTCCAATCTGTCGGCCGCGCCTGCCGAACCCGCGCCGACCTTCGTGCCTGCCGCACCGGTCTTCCAGCCGCAACCGAGCGAGCCGCTGGAGGAGGACCGGCGCCAAGTGCGCATCGAGGACGACCTCGACGCGCAACTGCTGCCGATCTTCCTGGAAGAAGCGCAGGAACTCGTGCCCGCGGTCGGCAGCGGCCTGCGCGATTGGCGCGACCATCCCGAAAACGCCGCAGCCGGTCATGCGCTGCAGCGCACCTTGCATACGCTGAAGGGGTCGGCCCGTATGGCCGGTGCAATGGCCATCGGTGAGCTGACGCACGCAATGGAAACGCGCGTGGAGAACGCGCTGGCATTGAAGACGCTGCCGGTCACGCTGTTCGACGAACTGGAAAACTCCTACGACCGGCTGAACGTTCTCTACGAACGGCTGCAGAATCCCGACGCCGCACCCGAGCCGATGCCTGAGCCGGAGGCCGATGCGCCTGAACCGGCGGCCGCCGCGCCGATGCCGGAAGCGCCGGTCGCCGCCGTCGTGCCGGATGCGGCCGCCGCCGCGCCGGCCATCACGCCGGAAGAGGCCGAGGTCGCCGCCCACCAGCGCGCCTTGTTGCGCGTACGCGCCGACCTCGTCGACCGCCTGGTCAACGAGGCGGGCGAAGTCAGTATCGCGCGCAGCCGGATCGAGGGCGAGATGCGCAGCCTCAAGGCCGCGGTGGGCGATTTGACGGAAAACGTGGCGCGTCTGCGGGCGCAGTTGCGCGAGATCGAGATCCAGGCCGAATCGCAGATGCAGTCCAAACTCACGCTGGCCCAGGAAAAGGACACGCAGTTCGACCCGCTGGAGTTCGACCGCTTCACCCGCTTCCAGGAACTCACGCGCGGTATGGCCGAGAGCGTGAACGACGTGTCGACGGTCCACCATAACCTGTTGAAGTCGCTGGACGAGGCCGACGCCGCCTTGTCGGCGCAGGCGCGACTTACGCGCGATCTGCAGGGGAACCTGATGCGCGTGCGCATGGTGCCCTTCGGCAGCATGACCGAACGGCTCTATCGGGTGGTGCGGCAGGCGACCAAGGACACGGGCAAGCGTGCCGTGCTCGATATCCGCGGCAGCCAGGTGGAACTGGACCGCTCGGTGCTGGAGCGCATCACCGCGCCGTTCGAGCACATGCTGCGCAACTGCGTGGCCCACGGCATCGAGGACGCTGCCACGCGGGTTTCGCGCGGGAAGCCGCAGGTCGGCGAGATCAAGGTCGACGTCCGCCAGGAAGGCAACGAAATCATGCTGGTGATTTCGGACGACGGTGGCGGTCTGGATTTCGCGCGCATTCGCGCCAAGGCGGAGTCGCTGGGTCTGCTGCCTGCCGGCACGCAAGTGAGCAACGAGGAGCTGGCGCAGTTCATCTTCCATCCGGGCTTTTCCACCGCTGCCGAAGTCACCCAGGTCGCCGGACGCGGCGTGGGCATGGATGTGGTCAAAAGCGAGATCGCTGCGCTGGGCGGACGCGTGGATACCCAGTCCGAACCGGGCAAGGGCACGAGCTTCACCATCTTCCTGCCGCTCACGACGGCGGTGACGCAGGCGGTGCTCATCCGTGCCGGCGGCCGGACGTATGCCGTGCCTTCGGTGATGGTCGAACAGATCCGCCAGATGAAGGCCGACGAGCTGGACCACTGCTATCGCCTGGGCGAAGTCCGCTGGCAGGATCGCGGTTTCCCGCTGCGCTACCTGCCGCGCCTGCTCGGCGACGCCGCCCACCAGCCGGAGAAGCAGCGTCTCACGCCGGTCATGCTGGTGCGCAGCGGCGCTTCGCTGGCCGCCGTGCAGGTCGACGAAGTCGTCGGCAACCAGGAAATCGTGGTCAAGAACACCGGGCCGCTGCTGGCGCGCGTCCTCGGCGTAACCGGCGCGACGGTGCTGGGTACCGGCGAGATCGTGCTCATCCTCAACCCGGTGGTGCTGGCGCAGAACGAGCGCTACACCGAAGCGCAACTGCAGGCAGCGGCGCCGGTATCGGTGGAGCCCGAAGCGCCCAGCGCGCCGACGATCATGATCGTCGACGACTCGCTCACGGTCCGCAAGATCACCGGCCGTCTGCTGGCGCGCGAAGGCTACAACGTGCTCACCGCCAAGGACGGTGTGGACGCGATGGAGCAGCTGCAGGAAGCGCGCCCCGACGTCATGCTGGTCGACATCGAGATGCCGCGCATGGACGGTTTCGACCTGACGCGCAACGTGCGCAACGACGGCAAGCTGAAGCACATCCCGATCATCATGATCACCTCGCGTACGGCGGAGAAGCACCGTAACTACGCGGCACAGGTGGGCGTGAACGTGTATCTGGGCAAGCCGTACCAGGAAGACCAGCTCCTGGAGAACATCGCCGCTTTCGTCAAGCGCGCGGTGCCGGCCTGAGCACCGGTTGTGCCGGCCGCCGCGGCACGGCGGCCGGCACAACCCGACATCCGCAAGCAGTCGCCAACAAGGTCGCTCGCCGGCTGCCTGGGCGGTAGAATGCGGGCGTGACCGCCGTCAATCTCACCAATCATTTCCTGATCGCCATGCCGAACATGGTCGATCCCTATTTCGCGCGCTCGCTCACCCTGGTGTGCGAACACAGCGAGAACGGGGCGCTCGGCGTGGTGATCAACCGTCCCATCGACATGAGCCTGCAGACGCTGTTCGAGCGGCTGAGCCTGGAATTGTCGTCGCGCGACCTGCAGGAGATGCCGGTCTATTTCGGCGGTCCGGTGCAGACCGATCGCGGCTTCGTACTGCATACGCCCGTGGGGCCGTGGAGCTCCACGCTGGAGGTCAGTTCCGATGTCGGCATGACGACTTCGCGCGATATCCTGGAAGCGGTCGGTGCGGGCACCGGCCCGAAGCGGCTGATGGTGACCTTGGGCTATTCGGGCTGGGCGGCCGGTCAGCTGGAACACGAGATCAAACAGAACGCCTGGCTGACCGTGCCGGCGGCCGATCAGATCATTTTCGATCTGCCCGCCGAAGAACGCCTGCCGGCCGCCATGCAGTTGCTGGGCGTGTCCTACGCGAGCCTGTCGGACGAGGCAGGGCATGCCTGAGCCGCGCGGCATGTCGACGAGTTCCGCATCCTCGCCTCGTACGCTTCCCCCCGCCGTCGGCGGCACCGTGCTCGCATTCGACTTCGGCCTGCGCCACATCGGCGTGGCCGTGGGCGAGACCTCGCTGGGCGTCGCGCATCCGCTGGGCAGCATCGAAGCCGAGCGCAACGACGCGCGCTTTGCCGCCATCGGCGGCTACATCGACGAGTGGCAGCCCGCCCGGCTGGTGCTCGGCCTGCCGCGCAACATGGACGGCAGCGAGCATGAGCTGACGCTGCGCGTGCGTCGTTTCGCGCGCCAACTGGAAGGCCGCTACCACCTGCCGGTGGATTTCGTCGACGAGCGTCTGACTTCGCTGGAAGCCGAGGGGCGGTTGCGCGACATGGCGCGCGGCGGGCGCGCGCACAAGACGCTGTCGCATCCGCTGGCGGCGCAAATCATTCTGCAGAACTACTTCGATGAACAACTCTCTGCCTGACGCCGAAGCGCTGTATGCCGAACTGCTCGCCCAACTGCGGGCCGGCATCAAACCCGACACCGGCCTGGTGGGCATTCATACCGGGGGCGCTTGGCTGGCCGAACGGCTGCATGCCGATCTGGGGCTCGACGTGCCGCTGGGTGCGGTCGACATTTCCTTCTACCGCGACGACTTTCATCAGTCCGGCATCAAACCGGACATCAAACGCTCGCACATTCCCTTCGATGTCGCCGGTCGCCACATCCTGCTGGTGGACGACGTGCTCTACACGGGACGGACGGTGCGCGGCGCGCTGAACGAATTATTCGATTACGGCCGGCCGGCAAGCGTCGGCCTGGTCGTACTGGCCGATCGCGGCGGCCGCGAACTGCCGATCGAGGCGCAGTACGTCGCCCGGCGGATCGCCGTGCCGGAGGGCCGCATGCTGGTGCTGGACCGCGACGACGCGGGCCGGCTTTCCTTGCGCTTCGACGACGAGTCGGCGAGCTAGTCACCACCTCCAGGGACCATGCGTAATCCGCAACTGAACGAAAAAGGCGAACTGCAGCACCTGCTCACCATCGAAGGGCTGCCGCGCGCCATCCTCACCCACATTCTCGACACCGCCGAGTCCTTCGTCGGCGTGACCGAGCGCGAGGTGAAGAAGGTGCCGCTGCTGCGCGGCCAGTCGGTGTTCAATCTGTTCTTCGAGAACTCGACGCGTACGCGCACGACCTTCGAAATCGCCGCCAAGCGCCTGTCGGCGGACGTGATCAACCTGAACATCAACACGTCGTCCACCAACAAGGGCGAGACGCTGCTCGATACGGTCGACAACCTCACCGCCATGCACGCCGACATGTTCGTCGTGCGTCACGCACAAAGCGGCGCCCCGCACATGATTGCGCAGCATGTCGCCTCGCATGTGCATGTAATCAATGCCGGCGACGGGCGGCACGCGCATTCCACGCAGGGCCTGCTCGATGCCTACACCATCCGTCATTACAAGAAGGACTTCACCGGGCTGTCGGTGGCGATCGTCGGCGACGTACTGCATTCGCGCGTGGCGCGTTCGCTCATCCACGCACTGACCACGCTCGGCACGCCCGATCTGCGCGTCATCGGGCCGCAAACCCTGCTGCCCACCAGCGTTGAGCAGCTCGGCGTGCGCGTGTTTCACGACATGAGCCTGGGCCTGCGCGATGTCGACGTGGTGGTAACGCTCCGGCTGCAGAACGAACGCATGCGCGGTCCGCTGCTGCCGAGCGCGCAGGAGTATTTCAAGTCCTACGGTCTCACGCCGGAGAAGCTGGCGCTGGCCAAGCCGGACGCCATCGTGATGCATCCGGGCCCGATGAACCGGGGCGTGGAAATCGACTCGGCCGTGGCCGACGGGCCGCAGGCCGTGATCCTCTCGCAGGTGACTTTCGGTATCGCCGTCCGCATGGCGGTCATGTCCATCCTCGCCGGAAATTCATGAACACGCATATAAAAAACGGTCGCGTCATCGACCCGAAGCACGGCATCGACGCCGTGCAGGACGTCTATATTGCCGACGGACGCATCGTCGGTCTGGGCAGCGCGCCGGGAGGCTTCAGCGCCGCGCGCACCATCGATGCGACCGGGTTGGTCGTCATGCCGGGCCTGGTCGATCTGGCTGCGCGTCTGCGCGAACCGGGTTTCGAACACAAGGCGACGCTGCAATCGGAAATGCGTGCTGCCGTTGCGGGCGGCGTGACCAGCCTCGCCTGTCCGCCCGACACCGATCCGCCGCTGGACGAGCCGGGTCTGGTGGAAATGCTCAAGCACCGTGCGCGCGAATTGAATCTGGCACACGTCTATCCCATCGGTGCGCTTACCGCGAAGCTGGAAGGCGAGCGACTCACCGAAATGGCGGAATTGCGCGACGCCGGTTGTGTGGCCTTCTCGCAGGCCGAACGGCAGATCGTCGATACCGAAGTGCTGTGGCGCGCATTGCAGTACGCCGCGACCTTCGATTTCGCCGTATGGCTGCGCCCGCAGGACCCCTATCTGGCCAAGGCCGGCGTCGCCCATGACGGCGAGGTCGCCACCCGACTCGGCCTGGCCGGCATTCCCGGCTTCGCCGAGACCATCGCGCTGTCCGCACTCCTGCAGTTGACGCGCGGTACGGGGACGCGTCTGCATCTTTGCCGCCTGTCGACCGCCGAGGCGGTCGACATGGTGAGGACGGCCAAGGCCGAAGGTTTGCCGGTGACGTGCGATGTCGGTGCCCATCATTTGCATCTGTCGGAAATGGATCTGGCCTACTTCGACTCGCACTGCAATATGACGCCGCCCTTCCGCGCCCTGCGCGATCTGGAGGCGTTGCGTGCGGGCGTGCGCGAAGGCGTGATCGACGTCGTCTGCTCCGACCACACGCCGCTGGACGAGGACGTCAAACAGATTCCCTTCGGCGAAGCCGAGCCGGGCGCCACCGGACTCGAATTGCTGCTGCCGCTCACGCTCAAGTGGGCGGAGGAATCCAAGCTGCCGCTGGTGCAGGCACTGGCGCGCGTCACCTGCGATCCGGCGCGGGTGCTGCAGATCGACGCCGGTCATCTGGCCGTCGGTACGGCGGCCGATGTGTGCGTCTTCGATCCGGCGGACTGGTTCAAGGTCAGTGCAAGCACGCTCAAGAGCCAGGGCAAGAACACGCCCTTTATCGGCTACGAACTGCCGGGCGTGGTGCGCTATACCTTCGTCTCCGGGCACCTCTGCTACGAGGCGCGCTGACGGCCGTCAGGCCCGCGCAGGCGGACCGTCCTTCAGCAGGCTTTCGGGATCGATCGAAGGATCGGTCACTTCGACGAGCTTGGCGCGCGCCTGCTGTCCCTTCGTCACGCGCAGCCTGGCGCGCGGCACGCCCAGCCGTTCTGCAAGGAATGCGATCAACGCTTCGTTCGCGCGGCCTTCCAGCGGCGGCGCGGCGATGCGCACCTTCAGCCGATCGCCATGCAGTCCACTGATTTCCGACTTCTTTGCGCCGGGCTGTGCATGAACGGCGATGAGCCAGCCGTTCGCCGTTTTGCTGTACCAGCTCACAGCGTGGCCAGCACCGCCGGCGTGAGGTTGTTGAGCACGATAAGCAGAATCTGCGCGGCGATGATGACGAACAGCGGCGACAGATCGATGCCGCCGACCGGCGGAATGAAGCGGCGGAACACGCCATAGAACGGGCGCGTCAGCGCGTCGAACACGCCGCTGAACTGGTTGTAGGGACTGACCCAGGACAGGATGGCGTGCACGATGGTGACGAAAATAATGACATGCAGCAGCGCGCGCGCCAGTTCGAGCACCGGCAGCACCAGGACCACGCCCATGGAAAAGACTCCGCTGATCAGCGCGAACAGCAGCAGCATCTTGATCACCAGCGCGAGCCACGCCAGCACCAGTGTCGACAGATCGATGCCGGCGAGACCGGGCACGATGCGCCGTATCGGTCGTACGGCCCAGTCGGTCAGCGCGATGACGAACTGGCCCAGCGGATTGCGGAAGGGCGCGCGGCAGGCCTGCATGAGAAAGCGCAGCACCACCAGGTAGACGAACAGACCGATCAGGGTCTGGATGAGAAAGCTGCCGATCTGTCCGAACATGGAGTCTCCGGTTTGTATTGTGGAGGCCGACGGCGTGCCGTTTCGACGCGCCCGCGTTCAACACCGGGCATTCAATCCTTGCCCAGTTCCCTGCCGAGTTCGGCGGCGCGTGCGCGCGCCGCGTCGATGGCGCGCACGATCGCATCCGCCACGGCATGCTGTTGCAGCGTGGCAAGCGCCCGCTCGGTCGTGCCGCCCTTGGACGTGACCCGCTCGCGCAGCAGCGAGACCGGCTCGTCCGAACGCGCCGCCAGTTCGGTTGCGCCGCGAAAGGTTTCCAGCACCAGTGCGCGTGCCGCTTCGGCATCGAGTCCCGCATCGACGGCGGCGCGCTGCATCGCTTCGATGAAATAGAACACGTAGGCGGGGCCGCTGCCGGACACAGCGGTCACCGCATCCAGCGCATCTTCCGCGTCGACCCAGACGACCCGGCCGACCGCTTCCAATATGCGTTGCGCCTGCTCGCGCTGCGTCGCCGATACGGCCGCGCCGGCATACAGTCCGGTGATGCCCATGCCGATCAGCGCCGGCGTGTTCGGCATGCAGCGGGCGAGCCGGGCACGGCCGCCCAGCCAGCGCGAAAGGTCGTCGAGGCGGACGCCGGCGGCGATGGACAGGATCAGTTCATCGCGCAGCCGGTCGCTCAGCGCCGCACACGCTTCCCGCATCTGCTGCGGCTTCACCGCCAGCACGATCACCTCGCCGAGCGCGGTATCGGCGGGCAGCGCTTCATAACAGCGCACGCCGTAGTCGCGCACCAGGCGTTCGCGCGCGCCGGCAACAGGATCGATCACGCGAATGGACGCGGCGTCAAAGCCGCGCCCCACCATGCCGCCGATCAGGGCTGCGGCCATGTTGCCGCCGCCGATGAAGCTGATTTCCATTTGCCGTCTGCTCTTCAGTTGGTGCCGCCGCGCGCCGGTCGGGCGCCGAATATCGCCGTGCCGATACGTACCATCGTCGAGCCGGCCGCGATGGCCGTCTCGAAATCGTCCGACATTCCCATCGACAGCGTGTCGAGCGCGAGCCCCTCGCGCTCGAGGTCGTCGCGCAATCGCGCCAGCGTGTCGAAGCGCCGGCGCGTGAGTTGCGCGTCGTCCGAGGGCTCGGGAATCGTCATCAGTCCGCGCAGCTTCAGCCCCGGCAATACTGCGACCGCTTTAGCCAGCGCCGCCGCTTCATCGGGGGGCACGCCGCGTTTGCTCGCCTCGCCGCTGACGTTCACTTGCACGCAGATGTTCAGCAGCCCGCGTTCGGGCGGCCGCTGTGCCGACAGTCGCTCGGCGATCTTCAGGCGGTCGACCGAGTGTACCCAATCGAACGCCTCGGCGATGGCGCGCGTCTTGTTGCTTTGCACCGGACCGATGAAATGCCAACAGATCGGCAGGTCGCGCAATACCTGCATTTTGTCGAGCGCTTCCTGCACGTAGCTTTCGCCGAAATCGCGCTGCCCCGCTTCGTATGCCTCGCGCAATGCACCGGCCTTCTGGGCTTTGCTCACCGCCACGAGAACTATGTCACGTGCATAACGATCGGAAGCCGCGCAGGCGGCTTCAATGCGTGACTTCACAACTTGCAGCCGATTTTTCGTTGTGTCCATAATCGACCGCGCCCGCGCGTTCGCGCGCGTGGCGCTTTCTCGTGTAGGCCCAGAGGCTTCAAGGAACAAGAATTATATGGACATCTCCGAACTGCTGGCATTCGTCGTCAAGAACAAAGCCTCCGACCTGCACCTGTCCGCCGGTCTGCCGCCCATGATCCGCGTCCACGGCGATGTGCGCCGCATCAATCTGCCGCCGCTGGAGCACAAGGATGTGCACGGCATGATCTACGACATCATGAACGACGCGCAGCGCAAGCAGTACGAGGAGAACCTGGAGTGCGACTTCTCCTTCGCCATTGCCGGCCTGGCGCGCTTCCGCGTGAACGCCTTCGTACAGCAGCGCGGCGCGGCGGCGGTGATGCGGACCATTCCGAGCAAGGTCCTGACACTCGAGGAGTTGAACGCGCCGAAGATTTTCAAGGATATCGCCGAGCAGCCGCGCGGTATCGTGCTGGTGACCGGTCCGACCGGCTCGGGCAAGTCCACGACCCTGGCGGCGATGGTCAATCACATCAACGACAACCAGTACGGCCACATCCTCACCATCGAGGATCCGATCGAATTCGTGCACGAATCGAAGAAGTGCCTGATCAACCAGCGAGAGGTCGGCCCGCACACCTTGTCGTTCTCCAACGCGCTGCGCAGCGCGCTGCGGGAGGACCCGGACGTGATCCTGGTCGGCGAATTGCGCGACCTGGAGACGATCCGCCTTGCGCTCACGGGCGCGGAAACCGGTCACCTGGTGTTCGGCACGCTGCACACCAGCTCGGCGGCCAAGACCATCGACCGGATCGTCGACGTGTTCCCCGCGGCGGAAAAGGAAATGGTGCGGGCGATGCTGTCGGAAAGCTTGCGTGCGGTGATCTCGCAGACGCTGCTCAAGACCAAGGACGGCGCAAGCCGCGTGGCGGCGCACGAAATCATGATCGGCACGCCGGCCATTCGCAACCTCATTCGCGAGAACAAGGTCGCGCAGATGTATTCGGCGATCCAGACCGGCCAGCAGCAAGGCATGCAGACGCTCGACCAGAATCTGCAGGAACTGGTGCGTCGCAACGTCGTCAGCGTGGCCGAAGCACGCGCCAGGGCGGCGAACAAGGACGCGTTCCTCGGCTAAGCCGCCGAATCGACAAAGGGGAAGACTATGGAACGCGAACAGGCCACCAAATTCATCAACGATCTGCTGCGCCTGATGGTGAGCAAGAAGGCCTCCGATCTGTTCATTACCGTTGGCTTTCCGCCGGCGATCAAGATGGACGGGCGGATGACGCCCGTTTCGCAGCAGCCGTTGTCCGGTCAGCACACCGCCGAATTGGTGCGGGCCATCATGAACGACCGCCAGGCGGCGGAGTTCGAGGCGACCAAGGAATGCCAATTCGCCATCAGCCCCGGCGGCGTCGGCCGCTTCCGGGTCAGCGCCTTCGTGCAGCAGGGCAACGTCGGCATGGTGCTGCGGACCATCAATTCGGAAATCCCCACCATCGACGCGCTGGGACTGCCGCCGGTGTTGAAGGATCTCGCGCTGTCGAAGCGCGGCCTGGTCATCATGGTCGGTGCCACCGGCTCCGGCAAGTCGACGTCATTGGCGGCGATGGTGGGCCATCGCAACGACAACTCCTATGGCCACATCATCACCATCGAAGACCCGATCGAATACGTGCATCCACACAAGAACTGCATGATCACGCAGCGCGAAGTGGGCGTGGACACCGATTCATGGGAAACCGCGCTGAAGAACACGCTACGGCAGGCGCCGGACGTGATCCTGATGGGCGAGATTCGCGATCGCGAAACCATGGACTACGCCATCGCCTTCGCGGAGACGGGCCACCTTTGCATGGCGACCCTGCACGCCAACAGTGCCAACCAGGCGCTCGATCGCATCATCAACTTCTTCCCGGAGGAGCGCCGTCCGCAACTGCTCATGGACCTGTCGCTCAACCTGCGCGGCATGGTGTCGCAGCGTCTCGTTCCCTTGCGAGAGAGCAAGGGCCGTGTCGCCGCGGTGGAAGTGATGCTGAACTCGCCGCTCATCGCCGACCTGATCTTCAAGGGCGAGGTGCACGAGATCAAGGAGATCATGAAGCGCTCGCGCGAACTGGGGATGCAGACGTTCGACCAGCATCTGTTCGAGCTGTACGACAACGGGGTGATCACCTATGAGGATGCGCTGCGCAATGCCGACTCGGTCAACGATCTGCGCCTGCAGATCAAGCTGCATTCCAAGGAAGCGCAGAACCGCGACATCACCAAAGGCATCGAGCACCTCGACATCATTAAATAGTCGAGCGTCGAGAACGAGCTAAGGGCTGAAGCGCATTGGCGCGGAAGCGGGAATCCGAAAAGGCCGGCGCTGCCGGCCTTTTTCATGCAGGTTCGCTATGGGGCGCGCCCGGCTTGCGACGCATCTGCCCCGCCACCATCCGGTATTCGAACAGCCGGCATTCCAGGCCGCCGTTGTAGAGCGGCGTACGCCGGCTCGCCTTGAGACCGATGCGCTTGGCCAGTTGCATATCGGCGCTGAAGAAAAAGCACCGCCATCCCGCCCAGCGCGCTTTCAATGCATCGCCCAGGCGCGGATAGAAATCGTCCAGCGCATCGCTTTCGCCCAGGCGCTTGCCGTAGGGCGGGTTGGCCACCATGACGCCTTCCGGTGCCGGCGGCGGGAGCTCCAGCACATTCGCCTGTTTCAACGCCACGGCATGCTCCACGCCGGCGGCCGCCAGCGTGGCGCGCGCCATCTTCAACGCGTCGCCGTAGAGATCGGCGCCGTAAATGGGCGCGGATGTAGTGCTGCGCACGCGCGCCTTCGCTTCCTCGTGCAATGTCTGCCATCGCGTCGCATCGAAGTCCGCAAGATTCTCGAAACCGAAGCGACGTCGCAGGCCGGGTGCGATGTCGAGCGCGATGAGCGCCGCTTCCGCAGGCAGTGTGCCGGCGCCGCACATGGGGTCGAGCAGCGGCGTGTCGCCTTGCCAGCCGGTCAGGCGCAGGATGCCGGCGGCGAGATTTTCGCGCAGCGGCGCCTCGCCCGTTTCGCGCCGATAGCCGCGTTTGTAGAGCGGCTCGCCGGAGGTGTCCAGATAGAGCGAACACTGCTGCGCGTCGAGGAACACTGCGATGCGCACGCCGGGGTTGCGCGTGTCGACGTCCGGCCGGCGGCCCGCTTCGTCGCGAAAGCGATCGCAGACGGCATCCTTGACGCGCAGGGTCGCGAAGTCGAGGCTGCGCAGCGGCGAGCGGACGGCGTTGAGGTCGACACGGATACTGTGGCGCACATCGAAATGCCGATGCCATGCGACATCGCGCGCGATGGCGTAGACGTCGTGCTCGGTGCGGTACGGCGCATGAGCGACGCGCAGCAGGATGCGTGTGGCGACGCGGCTTTCCAGATTTGCGCGAAAGACGACAGGCCAGTCGCCGCGAAAGCTTACGCCGCCGCCGAGCGCTTCCGCTTCGGTGGCGCCGAGTGCTCGCAATTCATCGACGAGTACGGCTTCGAGTCCGCGCGGACAGGTGGCGAACAGATGGAGGGAGGACATGCGGCGGCTGCGACAGGCGGGGGTGCAAGCCTAGCACAGCACAAAGAACGAGGCCGCCCGCAGGCGGCCTCGTTCCGCAGAGGCGTTGCGTACTTACTGCTTGCGGCGGCGCGTGAAGCCCAGTGCGCCCAGGCCGATGCCCAGCAGGCCGAGCAGACCCGGCTCGGGAATCGGCACCGCAGTGATCGAGAAGAAGGTTTCCAGCGTGCTGCTCGCATTCTCCTGCGTGACGAAGCCGATGCAGCCCGGCGCCGCGCCGACGGCCGCGCAGGCTTCGTTGCTCAGGGGACCGAGGCCAATGGCGTTGATGGTCACGGTGTAGAGGAACCCGTCGAAGATGAACGAGCCCTCACCCAGTTCATCGGGATTGTTCAGCACGAAGATGTCGCGGCAGCCGCCGGGGTTGTCCGCATCGCCGGAGACGCCGCCGGCTGCGCAGACTCCGCCCGCACCGCCCGCATTGGGCGTTTCGGAGAACAGGATTTCGAACTCGAGCGTCGGTGCGTCGAAGTCGGGGCCGGGAGGAGCAATCGGAGTCAGGCGCAGGGCATCACGCAGCGTCGTGGATTCCAGCGAGTTGCCCAGTTCAATGGGAAAGTTGTTGTGAGTCAGCGGCACGCCGGGCACTTGGGGGCCGTTGGTGTTCACGATGCCGTTTACGGGGCTGGTCGCCACCAGGCTGCTGCTGTTGTTCGGGCCCCAACTCAGTGTGGTGGGCAGGCCGAGCAGCGGGCCGGAGTTGCCCGATTCATTGATCACCGTGGTGCCTTCGCCGACGGTGTTGATGAATCCGGCTTCGTTGGTATACGACCATTGCGTGATCAGCGCGGCGTGGGCCGTGCCGATGGAGAGCGCGCCGACCGTTAGCGCGGCTGCCAAGTGCTTCAGGGTTTGCTTCATTCCATCCTCCAGATATTCCGGCGCGAACCGAATCCCCCCATGAGATTCCCCTGTCCGCGTGCCTCTTGGCCATGACGATTGCAGCCCCCGTGCCGACGTAGAAAAAAGGCGCCCTGTCAGGGATTTGCGTCAGTTTTCGGATGCGTGTCGGGTGGCTGCGTCGGCGCTCTGCGACGGCGTCGTAAAGAACGTCGACAGCGCTGTCGCGGACAATGAAAAGGCCGCCTTGCGGCGGCCTTCATGTGGGCGAGACGGTTGTCAGGTGCGCCGTCTGATGAAGCCCATGCCGGCCAGGGCAAGACCCAGCAGCGCCAGCACATGCGGTTCGGGCACCAGGGTCACTCTGATCTGGAAGAAGGATTCGAAGATGCTGGTTTCATTTTCCGGCGTGAGGAACCCGATACACCCGGGCGCTTCACCCACCGCTGCGCAGGCTTCCGGCGTCAGCGGCGTCAGCCCCTGTCCCGTAATGGCCACGTCGTACTGGAAGCCGTCCAGCCCGAAGCTGATGGCGGCGTCGAAAGCTTCCGGATTGGCCAGCACGAAGATGTCCCGGCAACCCGCCGCATTTTCCGCATCGCCCGATACACCGCCGCCCAAGCAGTTGCCGCTCGAATCGCCCAGGTTGGGCGTTTCCACGAACAGGATATCGAAGTCGATGGTCGGCAGTTGGATCGTCGGTCCGCCACCTGTCGGGGTCAGCGTCACCAGGCTCGACAGGGTGGCCGAGTCGAGCGAAACACCCAACTGGATGGGGAAGTTGTCGTGCTCCAGCGGTACGCCAGGCGCGGGCGGGCCGAAGGCGTTCACGCCGGTGATGATGGTGCCGCTGACCGGGCTGCCGGCGCTCAGGCTGCTGCTGTTGTTCGGACCCCAACTCAGAACGATCGGCAGACCGAGAATGGCGCCGGAGTTCCCGCTGGGTGTCACCTCACTGGCCGGGGCAAAAGCGGAAAAGCCCGCTTCATTGACGTAATCCCACGACAAAATCGGTTGCGCGTAAGCACTGCCGATACCCAGTGCGCTGAGCGACAACGCGGCCGCGAGGTATTCCAATGCGCGCTTCATGCCGTCCTCCGTCCCAGATTGGTCCGCGCTGACGGTCTCCCCATGAAACCGTGCTCGGTTGCGCCTGCTGTTGCACCGTGCATGCCGAGTGCAACAAAGCGTTAATTGTCCGCAACTTAGCTTGCGCGCCGGGCCGGATTGGGGCAGGGCTGTTAAAGCCTCCGACGACTAAGTGATTGTTTTAAAACGGTTTGACTACGACAAGAATAACAATGGCCACGAGCAGCAGGACGGGAAATTCATTGAACCAGCGAAACCAGACATGGCTGCGCCGGTTCCGCTCCTCGCGGAAGTCGCGCAGCAGGCGGCCGCACCAGAGGTGATAGACGATGAGCACCAGTACCAGCGCCAGTTTGGCGTGCAGCCAGCCGCCGCCGAAACCGTAGCCGAGCCACAGCCACAGACCGAAGCCCACCGCCAGGACGGCGCTCGGCGTCATGATGCCGTAGTAGAGCTTGCGCTCCATGACTTTGAAGCGCTCGACGCCGGGTCGGTCCTCCGCCATGGCGTGATACACAAACAGGCGCGGCAGATAGAACAGCGCCGCAAACCAGGTAACGACGAAGATGATGTGCAGCGCCTTGATCCACAACACGGCCGACCTCCCGTTATGGGTTGTTATTTCAGCAGACGCCGCCGGAACAACAGCAATGCGACGTAGAAGCCTGCCCCCGCATAAGCCAGCAGCGCAAGAATGTGCCACAGCGCATGGCTCGGCCACTCGCCGAACAGCAGCGGTCGGATGAGTTGCGTCGCGTGCGCCAGCGGCAGCAACTGGCCGAACCATTGCACCGCCTGCGGCAGCGCGTCCATGGGATAGAACACCCCGCACAGCATCGCCATGGGCGTGATGAACAGCGTGAAGTAGTACATGAAGAAATCGTAGGACGGCGAGATCGCCGTAATCGCCAGCCCCAGTGCGGCGAACGCCAGGCCGATGACTGGAATGACGGCCAGCGCCCAGAGCGACATCGCCGTGGGCGCGAGCCCCAGCGCCCACACCACCAGCATGATGGCCAGTCCCGAAAGGAAGCTCTTGCTCGCCGCCCAGATCAGTTCGCCGAGGACGACGTCTTCCAGCGTCAGCGGCGCATTGAGGATCGCATCCCAGGTCTTCTGCACGTGCATGCGCGAGAACGCCGAGTAAAGCGACTCGAAGGTCGCACTGTTCGCCGTCGAGAAACACACCGTGCCGGCGGCGAGGAAGGCGATGTAGGGTACGCCGCCCACGCTGGGCAGCAGCGCGCCGAGCCCGTAACCCAGCCCGAGCATGTAGATCATCGGATCGGCCAGGTTGCCGAGCATGGACGGCAGCGCGAGCTTGCGCCAGACGAGGAAGTTGCGGCGCCACACAGGCACGAAACGCAGACTCAGGCGGGGGGCGAGGCTCATATGCGGTCAGTCGCGCAATTCGCGTCCGGTGAGTTTGAGGAACACATCTTCCAGATTGGCGTGCCGGTGCAGGTACATCAGCGCGGGCCGCGCATCGAGATCGGCCAACACCGGCCGCGCATCGCGCGCATAGCAATAGACGCTGTCGCCGCTGCGTTCGACGCGTTCGCAGTAGCGCGACGCGGTTTCCGCCGCCCAGGCTTCCACGCCCTCCCCGTGCACTTCCACCACGTGCGGTTCGGTGTGCTCGGCGATGAGCGTGCGCGGACTGCCTTCGGCGATGAGCCGGCCGTGATCCATGATCACCAGACGCGTACAAAGCCGCTCGGCCTCTTCCATGAAATGCGTGGTGAGGAGAATCGTCTTGCCTTGCAGGCGCAGTTGCCGCAGGCGTTCCCAGATCACATGGCGCGCCTGCGGGTCGAGGCCCGTGGTGGGCTCGTCCATCAGCACCAGTTGCGGATCGTTGATGAGCGCGCGTGCGAGCGTGAGTCGGCGCTTCATGCCGCCCGACAGCGTCTGGATGCGCGTATCACCGCGTGAGGCAAGTCCCGCGAATTCCAGCAGCGCGGGAATGCGGGCACGGATGACGGCCTCCTCCATGCCGAAATAGCGGCCGTAGACGATCAGATTCTCGATCACGGTGAAGTCGGGATCGAGGTTGTCGAACTGCGGCACCACGCCGATGTTGTGGCGTGCCTCGCGTGCGTGGCGCGGCACCTCGTAGCCCATCAATTCGATCGAACCCGAATCCGGCGCGATGAGGCCCAGGCAGAGCTTCAGCGTAGTGGTCTTCCCCGCGCCGTTGGGGCCGAGCAGGCCGAAGCACTCGCCCGGCCGGATGTCGAAGTCGACACCGTCGACGACCGGCCGTTCACCATAGGACTTGCGCAGCGCCCGAACGCTCAGGACCGCCATGCGCGTCGTACGATGTTCTTGATGTGGTGCAGCCGTCGATGAAAGAAGTGTTCCGCTTCGGGCACGACGACGATGGGCAGTTCCTGCGCGCGCGCCCAGTCGAGCACATTGGCGAGCGGCACGGTCTCGTCCTTCTCGCCGTGGATCACCAGCGTGTCTTCCGGCACGCCGGGCGTGTCGTAGCTGCGGTCGCCGCTGAGGTGGCCCGTTGCGGGCGCGACCAGCACCAGGCGTTCGGCATCGACACGCTGCGCCACGCGCGTCTGCACATAACCGCCGAAGGAGAAGCCCGCGAGCACCAGCGGCAAATCGCCGTACTGCGCGCGGGCCTGTTCGATGACCGCCAGCACATCCTCGGTCTCGCCCTCACCGCGATCGAAAGTACCGTCCGTGCCGCCTACGCCGCGAAAATTCGGCCGCAACGCGACATAGCCCAGCTCGACGAAGGCTTTCGCCAGCGTCTGCGCCACCTTGTTGTCCGCCGTGCCGCCGTACAGCGGATGCGGATGCGCCACCAGCGCGATGCCGCGCGGCGTCTGCGCGGGCGTGTCGACCAGCACTTCGATGCGGCCGGCCGGCCCCGTGTAGTGCAGACGCTCGGTCGCCATGGCGGATTCCTGTCCTAGATCTTGAGCCGCTCGACCACGCGGTTGTGCACCAGGTGTTCGTCGATGATTTCGTCGATGTCCTCGCGGTCGACATAGGTGTACCAGACCGCTTCGGGATAGATCACCAGCACCGGGCCGTCGTCGCAGCGATCCAGGCAGCCGGCCTGGTTGATGCGCACCTTGCCTTTGCCGGACAGTTTGAGCGCCTTGATCCGATCCTTGGCATAGGCGCGCAGTTCGGAGGCGCCGTGGTTGTTGCAGCAGGCGTTGCCGGGTTCACGTTGGTTGCAGCAGAAGAAGACGTGCTTGTCGAAATAACTCATTGGCTCAGGAAACGAGGCGGCGCGCTAAGCGGCGACGCGGGGAAGATGTCGATTATAGACGCCCGCCTCGGGCCGGCGCGGCCTCGCCGCCCTGATTCAGGGCGCGTGCGCCGTACATCAGCAGGAAAACCATCGCGGCGAACGGCCACAGCGTGGACACCACGCGCGTCAGGCCGTTGAAATTGAGGAAGTGTCCCTGGTACCAGGCCTGGTGTGCGACCACGAGATAGGGATTGTCCGGTGCCAGATTGACCAGCGCGGTGACGGCCATGAGCAGCAGCCCGCACAGCGTGACGGCGGTCCCGCGCGGCAGCGCCAGCGCAACCAGCCCCGCCGGCACGCCGATGATCAGGCCCCATTGCGCGCCGGGCGTCAGCCAGGCGAGCGCCAGACGGCCCTCGAACAGCGTCACGAACGCGAGCATGCGGACCAGGCAGGCGCCGCCGACGAGCAGCAGGAACAGGCGTCGCTTGGGCCCGCCCGGCGCGACCAGCAGCGACAGCAGCAGGGCCACCGCAACGACATTGCCGGCGGTGACCAGCGCCTCCACGCGCACGAAGGTCGCCGCGCCGTGCAGCGAGCCGGGCAGCGCATCGAACAGGAAGCGCAGATCGCCATTGCCGAACAGCAGGCTTTCCGGACGCAGCAGCGTAAACAGCCAGCCGGCCAGCAGCACCAGACCGACGTCCACGGTATGGCCGCTGCCGAAGACGCTGTGGCGCAGGCGGAACAGCATGCCGCGGCCGATGATGCGCGGCGCCAGAAAGACGCTCAACAGCGCCCCGAGCGCGGCGCCGGTACTGTTGCAGGCCAGATCGAGCGCCGAGGGAATGCGGCTGGGCAGATAGTTCTGCAGCGTTTCCAGGCTCAGACTGAGGCCCGCGCCGAAAGCGACGGCGAGCACGAACGCCCACAGTCCGCGTACCCGCGGATGCAACGCGCCCACCGCCAGCAGGCCGAGCGGCGCATAGGCCATGACGTTGGCGACGATGTCGAAGCGGGTGTAGTAGCGCGGCCAGAACGCCTGCAGATAGGTGAAAGGCCGCACGCCGGAATCCTGCCACTGGCCGAGCGGATGCAGGCTGGCGTAAACGATCAGCAGCACATAGCCGACGAACAGGTAGCGTGCGAGGGGCGAGGCGCGATGTACGTCGGCGTCCGTCATGCTCAGCCGTCGGGCGTCACCAGCTCGCGCGCGTAGATGGTCAGCGCACGATCGTCGAACAGCGCGAAGATCACGCTTTCCACCGTCGGGTGTGCGAACAGCGCCTGGCGGCTTTCCGCAATGGCGATGGAGGCGGCCAAGTCGATCGGGTAGCCGTAGACGCCGCAACTGATGGCGGGAAAAGCGAGCGAGCGGATGCCGTGCGCCGCCGCCAGTTCGAAGCAGCGCCGGTAACAGGAGGCGAGCAATTCTGCTTCGCGCCCGTCACCGCCTTGCCAGACCGGCCCGACGGTATGGATCACATGGCGCGCGGGCAGATCGAAGCCCGGCGTGATCTTGGCGTCGCCGGTGGCGCAGCCGTTGAGCGGGCGGCAGGCTTCGAGCAGGCGCGGGCCGGCGGCACGATGGATGGCGCCGTCCACGCCGCCGCCGCCCAGCAGGCTGTTGTTGGCGGCGTTGACGATCGCGTCCACTTCCAGACGCGTGATGTCGCACTTCAGCGCTTGCAGGCCGGCATTCATCGCTGTCCTCCGTTCAAGGCTCAACGGTCCGACTCGGCACGGCGCGGGCAGTTCCGACAAGCAGGCTGCCCGCGACCATACCGATGAAACTCACCAGCAGTCCCGCGAGTTGCGGTGGCCACAGACCCTGCGGGGCAACGAGTTCCAGGGTCAGCCAGACGCTCACGCCGCTCACCGCTGCGAGGATCGCGCCGGCACGATGGGCGCGACGCCAGTAGAGCCCGCACACCAGTGGTGCGAAGGCGGCCACCAGGGTGACGCTGTAGGCCTGCTCCACCATTTCGAAAATGCTGGCATTGCTTTTCAGCGCCAGGACCAGCACCACGACTGCGAAGCCGACGACCGCAAGGCGCGTGGTGCGCAACTGGGTGCGGTCGTTCATGGCCGGCCTGAACGGCCGGATGACGTTTTCCGTGATCGACACCGCGGGTGCCAGCAGTGCGGCACTGGCGCTGCTCATGATCGCCGACAGCAAGGCGCCGAAGAAGAAGATCTGCGCCGGCAGCGGCATGTACTCGGTGACGAGCGTGGGCAGAATCATTTGCGAGTCTTCGGCCATCAGGCGTTCGGTCATCGCCGGATCGATCAACACCGCACTATAGGCGAGATAAAGCGGCACCAGCGCAAAGGCGAAATAAAGCGTGCCGCCCAGCAACGCGCCGCGCACGGCGGTGCGCTCGTCCTTCGCCGACAGCACGCGCTGAAAGGTGTCCTGCTGCGGGATCGAGCCGAGCGACAGCGTGGCCGCCGCGCCGATGAACCACAGGATGTCGCGCGCTTCGGCTTTCGGCCAGAACGCGAGCTTGCCGGCATCATTCGCATGCGCGATCACCACGCCCACCCCGCCCACCAGTTCGGCGGCCTGCCAGCCCAGATAGAGCAGGCCCAGCACGATGATCACCGATTGCAGCAGATCGGTCATCGCCACCGACCACATGCCGCCCCACACGGTGTACACGAGCACCAGCGTGGCACCGAGCACCGTACCGTGGGCGACGCTGATGGCGCCGTGCGACAGCACGTTCGCGACCACGCCCAGCGCCGTGAGCTGCGCGGCCGTCCAGCCCAGATAGCCCATGACGATGCAGACCGTGAGGCCGACTTCCACCAGACGTCCGTAGCGGTCGCGGAAGTAATCGCCGATGGTGAGCAGGTTCAGCCGGTAAAGCTTTACGGCGAAGAAGGCGGCGATCAGCACCAGCGCGAGCGAGGCGCCGAAGGGATCGGCGACGATGCCGCGCAGGCCTTCCTCGAGAAAAGTCGCGGACACGCCGAGCACGGCCTCGGCGCCGAACCAGGTCGCGAATACCGTCGCGGTCGTCAGCGCGAGCGGCAGATGCCGTCCGGCGAGTGCGTAGTCGGTCGAGGAGCGGACGCGTCGGGCGGCGTAGAGACCGATACCGACCGACGCGATCAGATACAGCAAAACGAACAGAATCAGCGCGGACATGCCGGCGCCGAAACTGTTATGCCGTCACGGCCGAACCCTGACGGCCCCGATACCATTGCGGCAGCAGCGAACCCGCTGCCATGCCGAGGAAAGAGGCGAGCAGCCCCGCCAATTGCGGCGCCACCATCGCGTCGGCCGCGACCACTTCGCAGGTGAGCCAGGTGGCGATCCCGAACAGGATCGCCAGCGCAGCCCCTTGCGTCGTCGCCCGCTTCCAGTAGATGCCGGCCACCAGCGGCACGAACGCGGCGACCAGCGTCACCTTGTACGCCTCCTCCACCATGTGGTGGATGCTGTTCTCCGAGGCGAGCGAATAGAGCGTCACGCCGATGCCGAACAGCAGCACGATGCCGCGCGTCATCCATAGGAACGCGCGGTCGCTCATCTTGGGCAGTGCGCCGCGCAGCACGTTCTCGGCGATCGTCACCGAAGGCGCGAGCAGCGTACCGCTCGCGGTACTCATGATCACCGACAGCAGCGCGCCGTAGAAAATGATCTGCGCATAAAGCGGCAGGTGGTAGTACACCAGCGCCGGGATGACCAGTTGCGGATCCTGCTCGCTGACGCGGCTGACGAGGTTGGGATCGACCAGCGTGCCGGCATAGGCCAGAAACAACGGCACGCCGGCGAACAGGAAGTAGGCAACGCCGCCGCCGACCGTGCCCCACACCGCGATGTTCTCCGTCTTCGCCGAGTTGGCGCGCTGGAACACGTCCTGCTGCGGGATGGAGCCGAAGCCCATGGTCAGCAGGGCGGCAATGAAGGCCAGCATTTCCACGGCGTTGAAGTCGGGCAGGAACTTGAACTTGCCCGCTTCGGCCGCGTGCTGCACGACGTAGCTCACGCCGCCGGCCATGTCGCTCGCCATGTGGCTGATCCACAGCAGGCCGCCGATGATCACGATCATCTGCACGAAGGTGGTCACGGCTACCGACCACATGCCGCCGAACAGGGTGTAGAGCGTCACCACCGCGGCGCCGATCATCATGCCGTGCTCTTTGGAGATCGCGCCTTCGGTGAGCACGTTGAACACCAGGCCCAGTGCGACAACTTGCGCCGATACCCAGCCGAGGTAGGACAGCGCGATGCACAGGCTGGTCACCAGCTCCACGCCGCGGCTGTAGCGGCGGCGATAGAAGTCGCCGATGGTCAGCAGTTTCTGACGGTAGAGCGGGCGCGCGAAGAATAGACCGAACAGCACCAGGCACAGCGAGGCGCCGAGCGGGTCGGAAATCAGACCGGCGAAGCCCTCGTCCATGAAGGTGCCGGAGATGCCGAGCACGGTTTCCGCGCCGAACCAGGTGGCGAACACCGTCGCGAACACCACGATCATCGGCAGATTGCGGCCGGCGGTGATGTAGTCCACCGAGTTGCGCACGCGCAGCGAGGCGGCCAGACCGAGAGCGATGGACAGCGCGAGATATATGACGACGAACCAGACGAGCATACGAGGCCCTTATAGTCGCGGTCGCGCGCTCCCTGCGGCGCAACCTTGGGCGCGGATGATACCTTGCCGGACCCGGTATGCCAGGGCTTAGAACAGTCCCGGCCGAACGATTATTGCGAGGGTGAGTAATACGGCAAGAATCGTCCCGATCACGATCACGGCGTTGGTGCGCCGGCGCTGCTGTCGGGCGATTTCCACCAGCAGCGGTTCGAGGCGTGCGGCCGGATCGTCGGTGAGCGCGCGATGCGCCAGACGTGGCAGCTGCGGGAGCAGCGTCGCCCAGTTGGGCGCTTCGTTCTGCATGCCGCGCACGAGGCCGCGCCAGCCGATCTGCTCGCTCATCCAGCGCTCGAGAAAGGGTTTGGCTGTCTTCCACAGATCCAGGTCGGGATCGAGTTGACGCCCCAGGCCCTCGATATTGAGCAGCGTCTTCTGCAGCATCACCAGTTGCGGCTGCACTTCCAGGTTGAAGCGCCGTGCGGTCTGAAACAGGCGCAGCAGCACGCGGCCGAAGGAAATTTCCTTCAGCGGCCGGTCGAAGATCGGTTCGCATACGGCGCGGATGGCGCTTTCGAATTCGTCCACGCGTGTGCCCGCCGGCACCCAGCCCGCATCCACATGCGCCTGCGCCACGCGCTTGTAGTCGCGGTTGAAGAAGGCGAGGAAATTCTGCGCGAGGTAGTTCTTGTCCGCCTCGTTGAGCGTGCCCATGATGCCGAAATCGAGCGCGATGTATTTGCCGTCGGGCGCGACCAAAATGTTGCCCGGATGCATGTCGGCGTGGAAGAAACTGTCGCGAAACACCTGGGTGAAGAAAATCTCCACGCCCGCACGCGACAGCTTCTTGAGATCGATGCCCTGCTCGACCAGCCGATCCACCTGCCCGACGGGCGTGCCATGCATGCGCTGCATGGTCATGACGGTGGGCGTGCAGTAGTCCCAATACACCTCGGGGACGAGCAGCAGCGGCGAGTTCTGGAAATTGCGGCGGAGCTGACTGGCGTTGGCCGCTTCGCGCATGAGGTCCAATTCGTCGTGCAGATGCTTGGCAAACTCCGCCACCACCTCGCGCGGCTTCAACCGACGCCCCTGCGACCAGAAGCGCTCGACCAGACGCGCCGCCGCATCCATGAGCGCCAGATCGCGCGAGATGACGGGCAGCATGTTGGGGCGCAGCACTTTCACCGCCGCTTCGATGCCGCCGGGCAGCGTGGCCAGATGCACTTGCGCGATGGAGGCGCTGGCGATGGGCGCGGGATCGAAGCGCTCGAACACCTCGCTCACCGGCCGGCCGAAAGCGCGTTCGATTTCCGCGACCGCCAGTTCCGAATCGAAGGGCGGCACGCGGTCCTGCAGCTTGGCCAGTTCGTCGGCGATGTCGGTGGGCAGCAGATCGCGGCGCGTGGACAGCACCTGACCGAACTTTACGAAGATCGGCCCCAGCGTTTCCAGCGCGCGGCGCAGGCGCACGCCGCGTTCTTCCTTCAGCGGACGGAAGAACAGCAGCCGCTGGGTCAGTCCCGCCAGTCGACCGCTCGGTTCTGCGGCGAGGGGAAATTCCTCCAGGCCGTAGCGGAACGCCACGACGAAGATTTTGACCAGGCGGAAGAAACGGAACACGGCAAGGGAGAAGCGCGCCGGCGAGAACGCGTCACGCCCGCTTCTTATGATTGTTGGAAGCGCGAATCTACCGGAAGCCCCGACGCGGGGCAAAGCCGCACATCAAGGCCGCCGGAGCCGCACGAGCTGCCGGTCGTGCCAGCCGGCCAGGAACCACTGCGCCGTGACGGCGCCGACGAGGGCGAGGCACATATCCCATTGCGTGTCCCACACGTCGCCCTGTGTGCCGAGGAAGGCGTCCGCCTTGGCGCCCATGAAGAGTGCGGCCCACCACTCCAGCAGTTCGTAAAACGCGCTGACGGCAAGTGCCACGCAGCACACCAGGAAGAACAGCATGCCGCCCCGCTTGAGCGGTGTCAGGCGCAGCAGGATTTCGCGCGTCAGGATGGCGGGGATGAAGCCTTGCGCGAAATGGCCGAGCCGGTCGTACGGATTGCGGCTCAGATTGAAGGCTTCCTGCACCCATTCGCCGGGCGGCACCAGCGCGTAGGTGTAGTGCGCGCCGACAATGAGGATGATGGCGTGGATGAAGATCAACTGGTAGGCGAGCAGCGTCAGACGGAAGCGCTGCCAGGTCAGCATGAGCAGCGGCCCGGCGAGGAACACGGGCAGCACTTCCACGAACCACGTCAGACGGTTGCGCGGCGCGATGCTGGACAGCGCCAGCGCGGCACAGCCCAGCATCAGCAGCACCATGGCATGACGCGCTTCGTTGCGCGTCGGTTCGAGCGGCATCGTCAGCGGCATAACGAAGGCCTCCGCGGGTCGGGGCGGGCAGCCAATGCTGCGCGCTCAGCGACATACAAGGGACGTGCCCTCAGTCGCGCGCTTCCAGTTTGAGAAGCCGTTTTTCCAGTCGTTCCACGGCATCGCGCAGCGTCGCGGCGTCGCGGCCGAAGGCCTCGACGTCCGCCCGCTGGACGAGCAGGCGCGCTTCCTCCTGCAGATATTCCGCGACGTTCTCGCCGGCCCGCCCGGCTGCATCGCGCTGCCAGGCCATGAAGTCGCGGCCCGTCTGCGCCAGCCGGTGCGCTGCCGCGTCGCCGACCACACGCGACAAATCCTCTTCCACTTCCCAGCGCAAGTGGCGGAACAGGAACTGGATGTCGGCGGCCAGCGCCGTGTCGCCCTCGATGCCGATTTCGCGCAGCGCCGCCTCGTCCTGGCGCACCAGTCCCGGCAGATTGCCGGCGCGCAGCGTGAGCGTCAGCGCGGGGTCGTCGGCATCGGCCGCTTCGATCAGGCCGTGCTCGGTAATGCGCAGGCGCAGCGCCGGCGCCGGCGACACGCGGAGGTGCACGACCCGGCCGGCGTGGGGCAGCAGGCGCTCGCGCGCCCACTCCTCCCGCGCGAGGAGATGGTTGACGAAGCCGACGAAAGGCAGGCTGAGCAAGGCGTCCATGACTGAAGAATAGTACCGGAAATGAAAAAGCCGCCCCGGAGGGCGGCTTCGGTCGCGCGACCCGGTTCAGTCGACCTGCTGGATGCCGGCCAGCAGCCAGCCGCTGTTGCCCGCGGCCGGTTTCTGCAAATGCCAGCGCTCCTCGAACGAGGCAGCCGGGCCGTCGCCCGCTTCGCGCAGCATGCCGGAGAAGCGCACCGTTGCCCAATGGAGGGCGCCTTCGGTCACGACCGACTCCAGTTCCGCTTCGAGCGTGACGATGTCGGTCTGCTGCGCCATGCCCTGGCGCTCGTCGATGTCGCGCTTCAGTTCGGCAAACAACTCGTCGGTGCAAAAGTCGCGGATCGCTTCGACGTCGCCGCGGTCGTTGGCCGCCTGCAGCGCGACGAACTGGCGTTTGGCCTCGCGCACGAAACCTTCGCTGTCGAAGCCGGCCGGAATGGCAGGCGCCGGCTCGTCCTGCGCAGCCGCCGCGCCGCCGCCGAAGGGACCGGCGGGCGGTGCCGAGGCCGGTGCGTTCAGGTCCGTGCGCTCCATGCCGGCGTACTGCATCCGGCGTTGCTGCCCGGGCTGCCCGACGCCCATGCCGCGCAGCAGGGCGCGGATGGCGAAGAACACCAGGGCGGCGATCAGCAGCGCGACCAGCAGCGAGCCCATCTGCTCGCCGAACAGCGCGGCCAGCCCGAGACCGGCGGCCAGACCGGCCAGCGGTGCCAGCCAGCGGCCCATGCCGGGGCGCGCACCCTGGGCGGCTGCGGCGCCCTGCGCGGCATTCTGCTGCTGCGCCTGCTGGGGCCGTTTTGCGGGCGGCGTCGCATGACGCTGCACGCCCAGGGAACGTGCGCCGCCCAGGCGGCGCGCTTCGGCGTCGTCGATGACGAAGCCGGTCACCAGAAAGACGCTGAACAGCATCATCAGCCACTTCTTCATGTCTTGGTCTCCTCGGTCCTTTGTTCTTCTGGGAATTTGAAGCCGCGATGCAGCGCCACCACGCCGCTGGCCAAATTGAAGTATTCGACGTTGCGCAGTCCCGCTTGTTCCATCATGTCGCGCAAGGTCTCCTGGTCAGGATGCATGCGGATGGATTCGGCCAGATAGCGATAGCTCGCTTCGTCGTCGGCGATGCGCTTGCCGAGCCAGGGCAGGACTTTAAACGAATACCACTCGTAGGGCTTCTCCAGCGGCTTCCATACGCGCGAAAACTCCAGCACCAGCAGGCGTCCGCCCGGACGCAGCACCCGGCGCATCTCCGCCAGGGCGCGGTCCTTGTGCGTCATGTTGCGCAGGCCGAACGCGACCGACACGCAATCGAAGTAGTTGTCGGGAAAGGGCAGACGTTCGGCGTCGCATTGCGCCACCGGCACGATGTGGCCGCGGTCGAGCATGCGATCGCGCCCGACCGTCAGCATGGAATTGTTGATGTCGGTGAGCCACACCTGGCCGCTCACGCCGGCGCGCTTGGCGAATGCGGCGGTGAGATCGCCCGAGCCGCCGGCCACGTCCAGCACCCGGCTGCCTTCGCGCACGCCGCTTTGCGCAACGGCGAAGGCCTTCCACAGGCGGTGCAGGCCGCCGGACATCAGGTCGTTCATGAGGTCGTACTTGGACGCGACCGAATGGAAGACTTCGGCGACTTTGCGCGCCTTCTCTTCCTCCTTGACCTGCTGAAAACCGAAGTGGGTGTCCGACATGCGTATTCAGTTCACGAGGCGTGTGTCAGGCGCGGATCAGTGGCCGCCGCAACCGCCGCCGCAGCAGCCGTGTTCGGCATCGGTCGTCCGGGGCGCACCACCGGCTTCGCGGCTGCCGCCGGCCTGCGCCAGGCGCTCCAGGTACTGCTGCCACATGGCTTCGCGGTTGGCGCCGATTTCGTAGAGATAGTCCCAGGAATAGATGCCGGTGGCGTGCCCATCGGAGAAGCGCGGCTGGATGGCATAGCTGCCCACGGGCTCGACGGCGACGATGTCCACGTCCTTCTTGCCCACTTGCAGCACTTCCTGCCCCGGGCCGTGACCGCGCACTTCGGCCGAGGGGCTGTAGACCCGCAGGAACTCGAAAGGCAGTTGGAACGAGGCGCCGTCATCGAAGGCGATTTCCATCATGCGGGAACGGCTGTGCAGTTTGATTTCGGTGGGAACGGGATGTGAGGCGCTCATGACGAGGACCGATGAAGGATTGCGACCCCGCTATGATAGCCGAGCATCGGTGCGGCCATTTGTAACCTGGCCGTAATACGGGCGACATAAAATGCCCGCCGTGG
>Ga0079224_100000177_pt1 | contig 53389 bp, 50 predicted proteins | sample Stecom2015_FD_80414 | JGI IMG/M metagenome (GOLD analysis project Ga0079224, IMG submission 80414) | Agricultural soil microbial communities from Utah to study Nitrogen management - Steer compost 2015 | ecosystem: Environmental > Terrestrial > Soil > Agricultural land | place: USA: Utah... | reverse complement strand
ATTTTCAAGCCAATGGTGGCTACCAGAACATAAATAAAGAGTGATCCGACTGCGGAAGCACCTGCCCCCTCTAAGTTTCTCGCTTTGGTGAATGACAAGGCCACACCACCAAAGGTGGCAATAATCACCAACCAGAAAAATGTTGAATTAAGGTTCATTTCCGCCAATACCGGAAAACTGCCACCAATAGCTGGCCCCAACCAATTAGCAATGGCATGAGATAACCCAGTAATACTAAAAGCAATGGCGGCAATCAACATTAAATCATCTAATTTAACCGGCCGTTCATTTTCCTTATGGAAAGCCTCCATCTTAAGTTTAATGTTTTCAATCGCCGACACGTCTGCACCGGTTCTGGCATCAATCTTCGCCGAACGCGCTGCCATTAGCAGCAAGATAGACATCCAAATATTAGCCCACACCACATCTATAGCCACCATCTGGGTAAAGGCCGGCCCCGACACTTCCCACACTTCTTTCATTGCAGCCTGGTTAGCACCACCACCAATCCAAGATCCTGCCAAGGTGGTCATACCACGCCAAATATCTTCACCGCCTGCACCCACAAAAGCTTCCGGGAATAACCAGCGGGTAACAATAAAGGCCACTGGGCCACCTATGACAATACCCAGGGTACCGGTTAAAAACATAATACCTGCTTTCGGTCCCAATCGAATGATGCCTTTCAAATCAACACTTAAGGTTAACAGCACCAAGGCTGCCGGCAATAAATACCGGGACGCCATGTAATACAGCTTTGAATCATCGGCATTAATTAAACCAAAGGTAGTCAGAAAAGAAGGTAACAAATAGCACAACAGCAATGCCGGGATGTAGGTATAAAACTTGACCCAGGCCGGATGCTTACTTTGTTTGGTATAAAATATCAGACCCAGAATAAGTGCCAAAACCCCAAATAAGACGGCATCACTTTCAATAAAATAGCGCTGTTGTTCCACGATTTTCCCTGTATTTATAATTGAGCGCTTTAGTGTAACAAAAAACCTGTCAACTGAATAAAATATCAATACCATTATTGAGCTGGTATTCCTGACAATTGTCTTGCTCAGGACCCAGATACGGTATAATTTGTCGATGATTAACAAACTAACACTGTTGCTTATTGTGCTATTGCCAGCCTGTTTTCAGTCACAATATGACAACTATCAACGGCAAATTTTTGTGTTTGGCACCTTGGTTGACATCAATATCTGGCATCATGATGAAGTCCAAGCAGAACAGGCCATCGATGACATTGATGATTTATTTAAAAATATGCACCACCAATGGCATGCCTGGAAGCCTGGGCGGCTACAGGACATTAATCATGCCTTACGTGCCGGTAAAAGCATTCAACTAACAACTGATGAGGCCGCTTTCATTCAGCAAGTCATCAGCCTATCCAAACAATCAAATCATCATTTTAATCCGGCCATCGGCGAGCTGATAAATTTATGGGGCTTTCATACCGATGATTACCCCATCACCAGTCCACCACCACCCCCAGAAGCCATTAAACAGTTAGCAGATCAACAGATAACTGTCGACCATCTACAATTAAATAACTTAAGCTTAAGCAGCACCAACCGCCATATTTGGCTTGATTTTGGTGGTATCGCTAAAGGCTTAGCGGTGGATCAAGCGATTGCCATTATTCGTGGGTACGGCATTAACAATGCCATCGTGAATGCCGGCGGTGATTTACGTAGCATCGGCACCAAAGGTGACCGCGCATGGCGCATTGGCATTCAGTCACCGAAAGATCAGTCAATGCTGGCCGAAATCCAAATCAACCGGGATGAATCCGTTTTTACTTCAGGCAACTATCAACGTTATAAAGCCTTCGATGGTAAACGCTATGCCCATATTATTGATGGTCGCAGCGGTCTACCGGTGCAAGGCATTATTTCAGCCACTGTTATTGCCGATGATGGCATTACTGCCGATGCCGCAGCCACAGCTTTAATTGTTGCCGGTAACGAACACTGGCAACAAGTGGCCCGCGCTTTACAGCTTGATAAGATCTTGTTAATTAATAACAAAAACCAATGCCTGGTAACTAAAGACATGCACCAGCGCTTAAAAAATCTAACCAGTCGCTGTCAAATTATCGGCTTATAAAAGTCTTAAATTAGGCCTTGAATAATTATATGTAAATGATTATGATTCGCGTTCACTTATAATCAGCCGCTCACTTGAATCGTGCCATAAAAAAACAATTCCGGAAACAAATGCATACCTGGCACTGGATTTCCTCTGCCATATCCTTAATATGCATGATGCTATTTGCCATCACCGGCATCACCTTAAACCATCCTGACTGGTTTGAAAGTGACCCGCAAGAGGTTTACCAAGAGGCGCAACTTCCGGATTCTTTATTAACCCCACTTATTCAACAACAAACAGGTTCGCTACCGGATGCCATAACACTGTGGCTTGAACAACAGCTAAAGCACCAACTGGCTGTTACCAAGTTAACGCCGGAATGGAGCTCTTATGAAATCTATTTACAACAACCCATTCCCGGTGGTGATCGTTGGCTGTCGATTAACTTAGATGATGGCTTAGTGACTTATAGCAGTACTGACCGTGGCTGGGTGGCATGGCTGAATGACTTACACAAAGGCCGCAACACCCATTGGCTATGGACACTGTTTTTAGATGTCTTTTCAGTGGCGGTATTGGTGTTTTGCCTGACCGGTCTACTGCTGTTACAAATACACTCAAAAAACCGCCCTTCAACTTGGTATATCACAGCCGGTGGCCTTCTTTTACCAACCTTAATTATTTTATTTTTCTTGTAAACCTTATGATGAAAAAATTTATCAGCATCAACTTAATTGTCTTTTCCATGTTAACAACAAGCCAAGCGGCTGAGTTTGCTATTAACATCGATATCCCAAAAATTAATGTTTCTGAATACCACGCGCCCTATATTGCCACTTGGATCGAGAACGACCAAGGCAAGGCAGTGATTGCCACCAGCCTCTGGTATGACGAGCAGGAAAAGTGGCTGAAAGACATTCGCCAATGGTGGCGACGAACCGGTCGCTCTCAAAGCCCACCTTATGATGGCGTCACCGCTGCCACCCGCCGTCCCGGTATGCATAAACTGGTCTTACAAGCAAAAAAAATTGAACAACAATTACTGCCGGGGAACTATAAATTAATGATTGAGGCCTCCCGCGAAGTGGGTGGACGTGAAGTTTTATCACTGCCTTTTTCCTGGCCGGTCAAAAACACCCTCACGGTCTCAGCCCAAGGCGAGCATGAGCTGGGCACAGTCACCTTAACTATTTTAAATCCTTAACATCATCGGAGCCATTCAATGACACGACTTCTAATAAAAACTTTATCAATCACTATCCTGTTCGGGTTTCACCTACAAGCGGATGCCCATAAACGCTGGATTTTTCCCGGTCAATTTACCCTATCCGAAACGCAATGGGTCAGCTTTGATGCCAGCGTCTCTAATAATATATTCTTTGCCGATCGTCCCTGGCCTCTAGCCGCGGTCCAAGCCTTTGACCCTGAAGGAAAGATCATTGACATTGAAAACAAACTTGAAGGCCATAGACGCAGTGTCTTCGACGTCAATTTACAACAAAAAGGCACCTATAAAGTCAATCATCAGTCACAAAGTTATATGGCATTTTATGAAATTGAAGTCGATGGTGAGATGCAGCGCAAACGCGAAAGAGGCCTTTCACTGGCTGAACTAAAAACCAAAATACCTGCTGATGCGATCGCACCAAGCTATTCATTTAACAACAGTCGCTTAGAAACCTATGTCACAGTGGGCGCACCCAGCGATCAGGTTTTTTCCATACAGGGCAACGGCATCGAATTTAAACCGGTTACCCACCCCAACGATTTATATACCGGCGAACAAGCCACTTTTCAATTTTTCCTGGACGGAAAACCGGCCTCTGATATCGAAGTTTCATTGGTCTGGTCCGGTACCCGTTATCGCAACCAAGAACAAGCACAAACCTACGCCACTGACGAACAAGGCAAGATCAATTTTGAGTTGAGCCAAAGCGGCGCCTTTTTGATTGAAATTGAACAAGCCATTAAGCTACCTGATAATGACAGTTCAGGCTTACAGTCTAAATCCAATAGTTATTTTGGTAGTTTCGAAGTTCTACCTCAATAAAGTCAATAATCGACAATTTTTCAACAACCACTCCAAGCGCGGGGTGGTTGTTTTCTCTCTGTGCATTTGACACTTTTTTATAACATCACAATAAAAGTAAAAATATCTTATTTACTATTGCATCTGATAACGATTATCATTAAGATTCGCATCTTTAATAATTAACAAGGGATCTTTTATGCGCCACCTACCGATTTTAACTTTAGCCGTTACGACATTAGCGAGCACCGCCATCTTCGCTGACGATGATCAAGCCGAACATCTACAAACCATGGTCGTTACTGCCAGTGGTTATGAACAAAAATTAATTGACGCTCCGGCCAGTGTTACCGTGGTTACGCGTGAAGAGTTACAACAAAAGCCATTCACCAGTCTAGCCGATGCTTTACGTGACATTGAGGGAATTGATATTGGTAGCGGGCAAGATAAAACCGGTAACATCAGCATTACCATGCGTGGCCTGCCCAGTGACTACACTTTGGTACTTATCAACGGTATACGACAAAGTGATGTCGGTGATATTGGACCTAATAACTTTGGCAATAACCAATTTATGTACATGCCACCCTTGGAAGCCATTGACCGGATTGAAGTGGTGCGCGGTCCGATGTCAACCTTGTATGGTGCGGATGCCATCGGCGGTGTTATCAATATTATTACCCGTAAGAACTTAGAAACAATTACGGGTAGCATCACCGCTAGCTACGGCCTTCAAGAAGACAACCAATATGGTAATGATGGTAAATTCGATGTATTTTTAACCGGTCCCACCGGCATTGAAAATCTTAGTTTTTCTGTCAGAGCCGGCATTTATGACCGTGCGAATTCAGAACCTGGTTACAGCGAGGCACTACCATTACCTGATGGCAGCACATGGTACGATGATGGCAGTTTCGGTGATAAAAAAATTATCGCTGCCACAAACTGGAATTCGGGTTTGTCTCTAAACTATCAACTCAATGATGTTCATGAACTGTCCCTTGATTACGATATTTCAAAACAAAAATACGATAATTCAGAAGGCCAATCCGGCACCCTAGATAGTCCGGTTAGTCTTTGGCGACTTCGCGGTGATGTCGTCAATCCTCGGGTTGGTTATGCACCTCATTTAAGATTCGAACGTGAACAAACTGTACTCGGCCATGTCGCGGCCTTCGAAGCGGGCACATGGACCACTCACCTGACTAAAAGCAGAAGTGAAAATTTGGGACGTTCACTGCCTCTAACGGTTGAAGAGCGCCTACAAGTGCAAGCCATTTGGGACCAAGCTGTTATTGACCAAGGCACGTCTACACCTGAGTTGACCGATGATATTTATACGCAATTAGACAATCAATTTCTACCCCGGCCACAGCGAAATTTAAAACTGGACAACACCATTTTAAACAGTCGTTATGAATCCAGTTGGAACAACCATTATTTCATTGTAGGCGGCCAGTATTTTGATGCAGATATGGAAGATGGATCTTTCGGGTTTTATGGCACCGGCTTTAATCCCGGCACCACCCAAAATCACCGCCAATGGGCTATTTTTGCCGAAGATAGTTGGGACTTTTCAACAGCCAATACTTTAACCTATGGCGCTCGATATGATCACCACAATATCTTTGGAAGCCAAGTCAGTCCAAGGCTTTACCTTAACTCAAGTACCAACAATTCATGGACCTTTAAAGGTGGCATCAGTACCGGCTACAAAACCCCTGAACCAAATCAATTATATCCCGGCATCGTTGGTTTTGGCGGACAAGGTACTATTCCATTTGTTGGCACCCCAAGCTTGCAACCTGAAACAAGTATCAATTATGAAATGGCTGCTTATTACAATGGCGGTGGCATTTTTAGCGGTAATGTCACGGTTTTTTATAATGACTTTAAAGACAAAATCATCAACCAAGACAACCTACCAAACTGTGAGACGGTTACCAGTGACATTGCTTGTGTTGACGTTGGGCCGGGCTGGTCAGAATTAGGTATAACCAATTTCAGTCAAAGCGCTAATGTGGATGAATCAAGAACCCAAGGCATTGAATTAGACACCCGTTTCCAGTTTAATGACCAATGGTCTTTAAAAGCCAACTACACGTATACAGACAGTGAGGTTTTGAGTGGTAGCGACAAAGGTTTACCACTTGTTAATACGCCCGAACATATGTTTAATGCCACTCTAAATTGGCAATGGAGCGACTTACTGAGATTAGCCCTAATAAGCGAAGTACGTAGTGAACGATTTAGAGGTGTCGCCAATATTTCAGGGCCACAAGGTCCGGAAGCAAAAACCTTATACTACAAAGATTATCAATTATTTCACTTAGCTGCCACCTATGAATTAACCTCAGCTTTGAGCTTAACCGCCCGTATCAATAACTTATTAGATGATGATTTATCAGGAAGAACCTGCTTATTAGCGGCCAGTGAACTTGAGTATGAATGTACCAGTGATTACAACACCACCCAAAAAGCCCGTAATCTTTGGGTATCCTTAAGCTATCAATTCTAAAATAAACTGGGTTGCCTTATAAAGAGGCAACCCAGCTTACACATTAGTGGATAATGTAACCGTAGACCGCCATAAAATGGCTAAAACTACCAAATAACACGAAAAAGTGAAAGATGGCGTGGTTATAGGGAATGATTTTAATGGCGTATAAAATGGCCCCCACCGTGTAGGAAATACCACCAGCCAGTAGCCAAAAGATACCGGCTTCAGGTAAAGCGGCAACCATGGGTTTAATAGCGAACATGATTAACCAACCCATAAAAATATACATCAGAGTGGAAACCACGGTAAAGCGACCGGTAAAAAATAGTTTGAGAATAATACCGACTACAGCAATTCCCCAAGCCACACCCAACAAGGTCCAGCCTAAAGATCCGCGCAAAGTGGTTAACATAAAGGGGGTATAGGTACCGGCAATTAAAATATATATGGCGGCATGATCCACCACCCGCCAGCGAATTCGTCGTTGTGGTGTTTGGGTGCTGTGGTATATGGTTGAAGCCGCATACAACAGCATTAAACTAATACCAAACACAGCAAAGCCCACCACATGCCATAGGGTGCCCTCTGAAGTGGCACGAAGCAAAAGTAAAACCAAGCCCACACAACTGAGTAACAAGCCAAAGGCATGACTATAAATATTTAGAAGCTCTTCACCTCGGGGATAAAACTTAACTTCTTTGGTGGCTGGATTTAGTGGCATTGTTTCTAATTCAACTATTTAATTATCAAGAAATTGTATCGCACGATTGACTTTAGAGCATTATTTATTGAGCGCACGATGACCGATATCGCTGCGGTAATAAACATCTTGCCAAGTAATTGCTTGCACCCCGGCATAGGCTTTGTGTTGTGCCTCTGCCAAGCTATCACCTAAGGCACAAACACATAGCACCCGCCCTCCCGAGGTAACCACTTGCTCGTTACTAACGGTCGTACCGGCATGAAACACTTTGACATCAGGCTGCTCCAACGGTAAACCATTAATGACCGCACCATTGTTGTAGCTTTCAGGGTAACCGCCGGCCGCCATCACTACGCCCAACGCCGGTCTCGAATCCCATTGCACTTGACAGTCTTTTAGTTCGCCGTTTATGGCCGCCAGACACAATTGATCCAAGTTGCTTTGTAAGCGCATCATAATAGGCTGGGTTTCAGGGTCCCCAAAACGGACGTTAAATTCCAGCACTTTTATATCACCACCTTTAATCATTAAACCGGCATACAAAAAACCCACAAAAGGCGCCTCTTCAGCGATGCCTTTTAATGTCGGCTTGATAACCTGTTCTATGATTTTTATATCTAATTCAGGGGTCACCACCGGTGCCGGTGAATAAGCACCCATGCCTCCGGTATTAGGACCTTGGTCGCCATCATCACGGGCTTTGTGGTCTTGAGAAGTGGCCAATGAAATAAAATCCTTACCATCAGCCATGACAATATAAGAGGCTTCTTCGCCACTTAAGAATTCTTCAATGATTATGCGACTACCGGCGGCGCCAAATTTGTTGTCAGCCAACATATCAGCAACCACTGCTTGTCCTGTCGATAAATTTTCAACAATCACCACACCTTTACCGGCTGCCAAACCATCGGCTTTAATAACTTGCGGAAAGCTGACCTCAGCCAAGTAATCATTGGCTAATTCAATATCAGTAAACTCAGCATAATCGGCAGTCGGAATACCGTGTTTCTTTAAAAAGGCTTTACTGAATGCTTTTGAGCCTTCCAATTGGGCTGCTGCAGCCACCGGACCAAAACATGCAATTCCGGCAGCACTTAAGGCATCCACCATACCATCGACTAAAGGTTGTTCAGGTCCGACTACCACCAAAGTAATATTTTGAATGCGGCAAAAATCAATCACTGCTTTAAAATCAGCGGTATCAATGACCACATTTTCAACTTTAGGTTCTTGTGCAGTTCCGGCATTACCGGGAGCAACAAAAGTCATCTCAACTGTGGTTGATTGGGCCATTCGCCAAGCCAGCGCATGTTCACGCCCGCCTGATCCAATGATTAACACTCGATTTTTTTTCATAGCTTATTAATGATTAAAATGCCGCATTTCAGTGAACACCATGGCAATGTTATGCTCATTGGCCGCGGCAATGGTTTCAGGATCCTTCTTAGAACCTCCGGGTTGAATTATAGCGGTAATGCCGGCTTGGGCAGCAGTATCAATACCATCACGAAACGGGAAAAAGGCATCTGAGGCCATCACTGATCCTGCCACCTTTAAGCCAGCATCATCTGCTTTCATGGCGGCAATCCGTGCTGATACAACCCGGCTCATTTGACCGGCACCGATACCGATGGTTTGTCCATCTTTGGCGTATACAATGGCATTGGATTTAACCCATTTAGCCACTTTCCAAGCAAATGCCATATCGTTTAATTCAGCTTCCGTAGGCTGTCGTTTGGTCACCACTTTAGCGGTCTCAACATCAACCATGCCGGTATCGGCATCTTGCACTAAGACCCCGCCACTCACGCGTTTAAAGCTTTGCCAAGGTTTAACCCGATCCGGTAAAGAGCTACAGCATATAATGCGCATACGCTTTTTAGTGGCGAAAATCTTTAACGCCTCATCGGTTATTTCCGGGGCAATCAAAACTTCGGCAAACTGCTTACTTAAAATGAGCTCAGCGGTTTTTTCGGTCACTGTACGATTAAATGCCAATACCCCACCAAAGGCAGAAGTCGGATCACCAGCATAGGCTTTTAGATAGGCCAATTCAATATCGGATTCGACCGCCACACCACAGGGATTGGCATGTTTAACAATAACACACGCCGGCTCTGGGCCCACTTCTTTTAAACAAGATAAGGCGGCATCGGCATCATTAATGTTGTTGTATGATAAAGCAATGCCTTGCACTTGATACGAAGCACCAATACTGCCTTCCGGCGGATTAGGCTCAATATAAAAAGCAGCTTTTTGATGCGGGTTCTCGCCATATCTCAACTCACTACGATGAATAAACTGCTGGCTTAAATATTGCGGAAAATCCAACTCTTCCGGAGTGCCTCGTCTGGCAGTCAGGTAATTGGCAATAATGCCGTCATAGCGAGCCGTATGGGCAAAAGCCTTACCGGCCATCTCAAAACGGCTGTCAAAAGAAATCCCTTTGTAGGTTTTATTTTCTTCCAAAAGACGCTCATAGTCTTCAGGGTCAACCACAACCGTTACCCGCTGATGGTTTTTAGCACCGGCACGTATCATTGCCGGACCACCAATATCAATATTTTCAATAACTTCTTGTAGTGTCACATCAGGCTTTTTAATGGTCGCTTCGAATGGATATAAATTGACCACCAATAAATCAATTGGCTTTATACCATGTTCATCCATTACCGACTGATCGTCGTCTGTTTCAGCATTATTTAACCGGCCTAATAAACCGCCATGAACACGCGGATGTAAGGTCTTAATACGACCATCCATCATTTCCGGAAACTCCGTGTAATCAGATATATCGGTGACTTTAATTCCGGCCGCTTTGAGTACTTTAGCCGTCCCACCAGTGGACAAGATTTCAACACCGCTACGTTGTAAGCCCTTGGCTAAATATTCAATTTGGGTTTTATCGGAAACACTAAGCAGGGCCCGTCTGATCGGCACCCGTTGATTATCATAATTCATGGACTTTCCCGCCTGAAATTCAATGGTGGCACATTATAACGGTTTTAAATTATTATTGAAACGAATTGGCAAATTAGAAAACTGGAAACTTTTTCCTGAAATAAATCACTTAATATTTAACTTATTCATTTTGGTACGCAAGGTGGTCCGAGTTATACCCAAGGTTTCTGCCGTTTTAGATCGATTACCTTTATGCCATTCTAAAACAGCGGTTATTAAACCCCGTTCGGTTTCTGCCATCACCAAATCATAAAGGCAATCTGTTTTATGACCATTAAGCGAGGTTAAATAGTCACTGACTGAGACAAAGGTACAATGCTTTTGACTGTGATGCTCACTCATGGCTGACTAAACCCTATTTCGAAGGCCACAGCTAACTCACCGGGGTTTTCAATCTCTAAGGTAATTGGGACCAATGTATTGGAAACGAAACCGGCTTTAACAATGTCGTTGGGCAAGTATTCAGCAGCTAAAAACCTTCGCATAGCAATGACTTGACCATTTAAATCAGACAAACTAATTTGTAACGCCGGAAAACGCCGGTCATCAGATTGGGTTTTAATCATACTGGCAGAAATAATCAGTGCATTGTCACGTCCGGGATGACTGCGAATATTTCGTGAAACCAAGGAGACACTCTCCAAATCAACGGGTTTATCGAGTTCAGCACAACCGGCATATCGACAAACCGTCTCAGCCCATTGACTATCGGGCAACTGTAAGCGACCTGCAGCCAAAGCTAGTTGCCCTTGCCATAGAAGTGAAGCAAGTAAAACAATATTCAAAAATGTCCATAATTTTTGGCCAGCCTTCTTATCAGTTTCATTAGCTGTATAGGGTAAATCCGCTTTAAATGATTTTTCTTCAGGAGTGATAAATGTCGGAGGACTGTCATAATCAGTCTGTTCATTTTGCTCATCTTCGGCGCCATTATCTAAAGACCAATAATCATCAATTACATTGTGATCTGTGGCTGATGAATGCATTTTTGATTCGTACAACTGATTGTCGTCTTCTGTTAAGTGATGCTCTTCCCGAACAAAGCTGTTTGTCAATAACGGCGGCGCATGGGAATTATCATGCAACAATAAATCTTCATCTTCATAGGGCTTTTCGGCACTCAGGGTTTCTAACGCATCAAATACTGTGCCACATAAATTACAGCGCACACGACCACGCGCTAGGGTGATATGCTCCACCTGTAAAATAAAAACTTCACCGCATCCTCGGCATTGTGTAAAAAGCACGATTGAGTTACCTAATGATCAACGTATAAAAAACAGTTTAAGCGGATGCGCTGACTTTATTCAGGCAACCGACCACAAACTCGCACCCAATCTTCTAAGTTTTCACATTCAATGTCAATAAAACTTTGCCCATATTCATCGCTTATGGCCTTTTGCTGCTCTGCCAAGATGCCACTAAGTACTACATAGCCACCGACTTTAAGCATAGCAGTAAAAGTAGAGCGCAACTGCAACAAAGGTGCCGCCAGAATATTTGCCAGCACACCATCCATACGTTGAATAGATTGAATATCGCTAGGTGCGACCACTTTTATGCGATCAACCACACCATTTTTTTTGGCATTTTGTAAAGTCGCTTGGATGGCCTGGTCATCAATATCAACACAAACAACCTGTTGCGCACCTCGTAACAACGCCATGATAGCCAAAATACCCGAGCCACAACCAAAATCAACCCATTGCTGACCACGCACATCATGCCGGTCTAACCAACTAAGGCATAAGGAAGTGGTCGCGTGGGTGCCGGTACCAAAAGCCAGGCCCGGATCTAAAAAAAGATTAACCGCCTGTGAATCTACCGGTTCATAACCATCCGGGATAACCCAACTATTTTCACCAAAACGCATCGGCTTAAAATGCTGCATCCACATTCGTTCCCAAACCTCATCCTTAAGTTGGGTACGAATAATTTCTACACCGGGTAAATGTGTCGACAAGAGTTGATCAGCTCGGCGAACTAATTCCTGATTATCAAACAACGCAGTTAATTTAAGGAAATCCCAAAGCGGTGTTTCTCCAGGCAAGGGCTCATAAATGGGCACATTACTGTCATCCTGATAGGTGATACTAACAGCCCCTAAATCAGTTAACAAGGACTCTAGAGGCTTAGCCTGAGCCGAAGTAACTGGCAGGGTTAACTCATAAAAAGGCATTACCTTGTACTTAAAAGCGAAATTTGATTCAATCGCTTCATTTGTCTTTATTAAGCTGTTTTTCTAAATAATGAATATTTTGACCACCTTTAACAAAACCCTGATCCTGCATGATTTTTTGTTGTAACGGGATATTGGTTTTAATGCCGGAGACAACGGTTTCTGCCAAAGCTAAGCGCATGCGTTTAATCGCAGTTATGCGATCTTCACCATAGGTCATAATCTTGCCAATCATCGAATCATAATTTGGCGGCACCCGATAGCCGTCATACATATGCGAATCGACCCGCACACCGGGGCCACCGGGCGCATGGAAGATATCAATCAAACCGGGAGATGGCATAAAAGTTTTTGGATCTTCTGCATTGATACGACATTCAATCGCATGCCCTTTGAACTCAATATCACTTTGTTTAATGGCTAAGCGCTCACCGGCAGCAATCAAAATCTGTTGTTTAATTAAATCAACACCTGTAATTAACTCAGTAACCGGATGTTCCACTTGTATTCGGGTGTTCATTTCAATGAAATAAAATTCGCCGGCATCATATAAAAACTCAAAAGTACCGGCACCTTCGTATTTAATACGCTGACAAGCAGCCACACAAACAGCACCAATTTGCTCTCGTTGTTCATCGGTAATGCCCGGTGCGGGCGCTTCTTCAACGACTTTTTGATGGCGTCGCTGCATTGAACAATCACGTTCACCCAAATGAATGGCGTTGCCGTACATATCAGAAAGTACCTGAATCTCCACATGTCGTGGATTTTCCAGAAATTTTTCCATATAAACTGTACCATCACCAAAAGCAGCTTTGGCTTCGGTTTTAGTGGTCATAATGGCATTATTAAGTGCCGCTTCGGTATAGACTACACGCATACCACGACCACCGCCACCGGCAGCGGCTTTAATGATTACCGGATAACCAATTTTTTTAGCCATTTGTATATTAGCTGCTGAGTCTTCGCTAAGCGGCCCATCCGAACCCGGAACACATGGTACACCGGCGGCTTTCATGGCTTCAATAGCCGCCACTTTATCGCCCATTAGACGAATCGTCTCAGCGCGCGGGCCAATGAATTTAAAACCTGATTCAGCGATACATTCAGCAAATTCAGCATTTTCTGCTAAAAACCCGTAACCCGGATGAATCGCTTGAGCGTCGGTGACTTCGGCCGCAGCAATAATTTTCGGAATATCTAAATAGGACTCTACCGCCGGCGGTGGGCCAATACACACAGACTCATCCGCCATCCCCACATGCTTTTGATTTCGATCTACGGTGGAATGAACAGCCACGGTTTTAATGCCCATGGTATGACAAGCACGTAAAATTCGTAAGGCGATTTCGCCCCGATTGGCAATCACTATTTTACTAAACATGGTCTCTCCCGAAGGTTTTATTCGATTTCAAACAGGGGCTCGTCAAATTCAACGGGCTGAGCATTCTCAACCAAAATCCGTTTGATTTTGCCTTTAAATTCAGACTCAATCTGATTAAACATTTTCATCGCCTCAACCATGCAAAGGGTATCGCCAATTTCAACGGACTGACCCACTTTAACAAAAGCCTCAGCATCTGGAGAGGGACTGGCATAAAAAGTACCTACCATCGGACTGCGTATAATCTGTCCGGTCGGCTCCTCCTCTTCATTGTTTTCAGCTGGCGCATCAGCAGCCGGTTGGTTTGCTGGTGCCATTTGCTGCATCATAGGTGCCGTTTGAGGCAAAGAGTAAGCCTGTGACTGAGTTGTCTGCTGAAGTTGTCGCGACAACTTAACTTTTTCTTCACCCTCGGTAATTTCTAATTCGGTTAAGGATGATTCTTCTAATAATTCAATGAGTTTTTTTATTTTTCTGATATCCATAACAACTCCTAAAATGTATGGTTAGCCCAAAATCGCAATGCCGCCAAATAGCCCATTGGCCCCAGTCCCGAAATTACCGCAGTCGCTTTATCTGAAAAATACGAATGCTGTCTAAACGGTTCACGAGTAGCCACATTGGACAAATGCACCTCAATAAATGGGGTATTAACCGCTAATAAAGCGTCTCGCAAAGCAACGCTGGTATGAGTAAAAGCGGCCGGATTAATTATAAAAGCATCAACTTCAGCGCCGGTTTTTTGAATAAAATCGACCAGTTCATGTTCGGCATTGGATTGAAAAAAACGCACACCGACAGATAACGAATCAGCTAAATTCTGAATAGATTCATTTATGTCGGCCAATGATTGAGAACCATAAACTGAGGGTTCTCGTACACCCAAAAGGTTCAAATTCGGACCGTGAATGATGGCTGTTTCGCGCATGCTGTTTTTTTAATTTTACCACTAATTTCAGCGATTTTGCATCAATAAGTGGCGAATGTCCAGATAACCGCTTAATTTAGTATTTTTTCAAACGTTTGTTTTAAGTCAGCTGCAGACTTATAGCCAAAAAAGTTATGCACTTTCAGCGGTTGCCCATTACGGTCAAAAAACAAACTGGCCGGTGGGCCGTTGATTCCAAAATAGTTCATCAAAGCTTTATCGGCTTCATCGTTGGCGGTGACATCTGCTTTCAGTACCGTCATTTGCTGACTTAATGCGATAATATCAGCATCTTCAAAAGTGGTGCGTAACATGCGCTTACATTCAATACACCAGTCGGCATAAAAATCCAAAAATACCGGTTTATCGGTATTGGCCAACTGTTGATTAAGGTCTTCGAGGGTTTTTATGGCGACAAACTGAATCTTGCTATCTTGAGAAACCACAGCACCACCTGTGAATACACCGGCCAATGGTTTTAAGGGATCTTTTTGGCCCGCCATGGCGCCAATAATCTGACTAATACCAATCACCAGCAGAATTACCTTTAAGGTATCGAATAAACTCATCAGCCAGCCAGACACACCATTATCTCGGGCGTTTTGATGCCACATAATGGCACTTGCCACCAATAACAATCCCCACAAAAACAATACCACCGATTCCGGCAATATACGGGCCATAAACCAAATACCCATACCTAATAAGGCAATCCCGAAGAAGGATTTAACTACGTTCATCCAGCCACCGGCTTGTGGCATCCATTTGCCCGCCGTGGCGCCAATCAGCAATAATGGCACGCCCATTCCCATTGACATGGCAAACAACGCTAAACCGCCCATAACGGCACCGCCTTGTACAGTAGAAATATAAATAACCGCAGCGGCTAAAGGTGGTGCCACACAGGGACCAACAATCAAGGCTGACAACAGACCCATCACAGCAACACCTACAAGGGAGCCACTTTTTTGATTATTAGATAGCTTAGATAATTTGTTTTGCCATTTGCTCGGTAATTGCAAATCATAAAAACCAAACATCGACAAAGCCAACAGCACAAATACCACAGAAAATGAAATTAAAATCCAAGGCTTTTGAAAGATTGCTTGTAAATTAGCGCCCAACACACCGGCAACCACCCCAACCACCGTATAGGTTAATGCCATCGCTAATACATAAACCAAAGACAGTAAAAACGCTTTACCTGCTGTATTAATATTCTGCCCAACGATGAGAGAAGATAAAATTGGAATCATGGGAAATACACAAGGTGTCAATGCCAGCAACAAACCAAAACCAAAGAATTTCAAAACTGTCCACCACTGCGCATCGGCTCCAATATCACGACTTATGCGATCATGTTCAGATAAAGCTTCTGGCTCATCAACAGTGACAATAGTGGCCTGGCTACTTTGTGATAGTGGTGCACTGACCACCGCGCCGGCGGGTAACTCAACTGTTACTTGGCGGGTATCCGGCGGATAACAAATTTTACCGTCTTCGCAACCTTGAAAATCAACAGACAAAGCTATTTCGTCAACCCCTGATTGACTGTGCACGAGCGGCAACTCTATTTCCGCGATATCGTAAAATACTTCAACCCGTCCAAATTCAGGATCATCGATGACGACATCATCGGAAAATGTCGGCTGGCCGATTTCGACCCCATCGCTTAAACTAGTAAACGCCAATTGGTCCTTATATAAATAAATACCAGGCGCCATACTAAAACGAGCGAGTAGCTTATTGCCATCGGCTGCAATGGCTTCAAAAGTAAACGCCTCATCGACAGTTAACCCACCACTGCCATTGTTAAAAAAATTATTTTGACCACCGCCAAAGTTTAATAAATTAGTTTCTTGAGGCAGGGTATTGAGTGCAGATTTATTTTGTGTTGTTAATTGACCTTTTAAATCGAAGGTTTTCTTTTGTGGCGGATAACATATGCCGGCATCGACGCAACCTTGGTATTTAATCGTTAATTGGGGGTTGTCCTTATATTCCACATAAGGTAGCTGGATGGTAAACAGGTCTCGATAAATTTCCACTTCACCAAAATAGGGATCTGACTTTTTCTTCCCCGTAGGAATCACAATGGCTGAATCATCCAGCGTCAACTCAGTACCTATAAAACCCAAGGCATGGCGATACAAATATACATCGGGCGCAATTTTAATACGCACTTCAATCCCGTCAGTGTTAACGGTAATTGAGGGCTCCATCGCTTGATCTGGATGCAAAATATCATCGGGATTAATGGCGGCTTGGGCAGTAAAGCCAAACAATAACAACAAAAACAGCCCACTCTTAAAATTAAGCAGGTTTACAAATTGAGCGCTACTAAATCGTTTCATCTTTAATCCATGTTAAATAATCATCGGCACCGTCAATAATATCGAGGGCTACAATTTCCGGCACATCATAACTGTGTAGTTGCTTTATGACATTCTCAACCGCCGAAAAATGATGTTTTTGGGTTTTTAAAATCAGCAAATGTTCAATACCGGACCTGATTTTACCTTGCCAACGATAAAAACTCTGCATTGGTGGCAAAAATTGTGCACATGCAACCAGCCGCTTTTCAAGCAATGCTGTAGCAATGTTCTCTGCTTGCTCGCTGTCTCCAACACTGACGAAAATTTGTATTACTTTACTATTCATATAACATTTTTATTTTAATCATACCCTAAAATTAAGTGAACGTGGCAGACGCCAAATATTCAATTAGATACGTTAAGGTGCATTTTTTAGTCTGGTCTATCGACTGCTTCAGACTGACTTTTACCCTTAAGGTTCAATGGCTATCCGCATTGAAACTTTAATTTGCTAAAATAGGCTTTTTTTCATCTCTTTGTAATGGCCAAACTGTATTTTTATTACTCTGCCATGAATGCGGGTAAAACCACACATTTATTGCAATCCAGTCATAACTACCAAGAACGGGGTATGCGTACATTGATACTATCTTCATCATTGGATGATCGATTTGGTCAGGGCGTGGTAAAATCTCGTATTGGTATTCAAGCACCTTCTATAATTTTTAATCAAAAAAAGGATTTGTTCAAATTAGTAGAACAACACCAAGATATTAGTTGTGTATTGGTGGATGAAGCCCAGTTTTTAAGTAAATCACAAGTGTATCAACTTACCGAAGTGGTGGACCAGCTCAATAAACCGGTTTTGGCCTATGGTTTGCGGACTGATTTTAAAGGCGAATTGTTTGAGGGCAGTAGTTATCTACTGGCATGGGCTGATGAGCTTTGTGAATTAAAAACCATTTGTCATACCGGCAAGAAAGCCACCATGGTGATTCGCATCGATGAAAAAGGTCAAGCCATTAAAGACGGTGCACAAATACAAATTGGCGGCAATGAACGCTACGTATCTGTATCTCGAGCAGAATACAAACGAATATTTCACGATCGAGGCAGTATAAAACCATCACAAATCTCACTGCCTTTAGACGACTAAAAGGACTCATTATGCGCATTATTTTTTGCGGTACACCTGAATTTTCGGTACCGCCGTTACAACATCTTAAGGCAGCTGGTCATGAGATTGTGGCGGTACTAACTCAGCCGGATAAAGCCCGTGGCCGTGGCCAAAAGCAACAAAAAACACCGGTTAAACAAGCCGCAGAAAAACTGGGGTTGCGGGTACATCAACCCTTGGGATTAAAAGATCCCGACACCCAACAATTATTAGCTGATTACCAGGCCGATTTAATGGTGGTGGTGGCCTACGGTTTAATTATCCCGCAAACCGTGCTGGATTTACCGCGTTTAGGCTGTTGGAATATCCACGCCTCACTATTACCGCGGTGGCGGGGGGCCGCACCGATTCACCGCGCCATTCTGGCCGGTGATAAAACCACCGGTGTCTGTATCATGCAGATGGAAGCCGGGCTTGATACCGGGCCCGTTTATCACTGTCTCGAAACAGCCATTGGCCCAACGGATACAGCTGCAGACTTACATGATCGATTAAGTGAAATGGGTGCACAAGCCATTGTCGAAACCATATCAATGACTGAAAACAGTCGCTTACCCGAGCCACAAGCCCAAGATTCTGCGGCCGCCTGTTATGCCCATAAACTGAAAAAATCTGAATCGCGAATTAATTGGCAACAAGATGCAGCGCGCATCGAGCGTCAAATCCGAGCTTTTAACCCCTGGCCCGGCAGTCACACTGAACTAAATGGCGAGCCCTTAAAAATCTGGCAAGCACAGGTTATTGATGTGCCAATTAAGGGTGATTTTCTTCCCGGTGAAATTGTCGCAGCTGATAACAATCGACTTGTTATACAATGTAAAAGTGGTCAGCTGAGTTTATTGCAAGTACAACGCGCCGGAAAAAAGCGTGTCGATATTGGCCCCTTTATGTTAGCTAAATCTGACTGGCACACTAAGAAAATGCAATGAGTAAAAATCGTTTTTACGGCTGTCATATTTTATATCAGGTATTGATTAAGCGTCAGCATTTAAAAGTCGCCATGCAATCGGTGCTGCCTGTCTCCATAGAGACGCAGGACCAAGCGTGGATCCAACACATGGTTTATATGAGCTTGCGTCATTATTTTAGTTTAACAGATCGCTGGCAACAGCATTTGCATAAGCCCTTAAAAGATCAATTAGTCGCTCAATTATTGACTTTAAGTTTAGCGCAAAAATTTTATGCTGAAGTGCCGGATCACGCGATAGTCAACGAGGCGGTAAATTGTACACGACAACTAAAGAAAAAATGGGCTGGTGGCTTAATTAACAAGGTGCTTAAGTTGGCTTTAGCCGATACTAATTACCAACCATCAACCGATCAAGCTCGATTTGAACACCCGGATTGGTGGCTGGCAACCTTAAAAAAAGATTGGCCCGAACACTGGCCAGCCATTGTTAATGCCAACAACCAGCAACCACCTTTATGGCTACGAATGGACAGCGAAGTGATACCGGCCAATAGCCAGCCTCATTCCACTTTGCCTGCTGCTTGGTTAATTACCGATAAAAAACTACCCATTTCGTTATTAACCAGTGGCCAAGCCACTGTTCAAGATGCAGCTGCTCAATGGGCAGCTCACCTATTGGCCCCAAAAGACGGAGAACTGATTCTCGACGCCTGTGCCGCTCCCGGTGGTAAAAGCACCCATTTAATGACCCTCAACAACAACTTTCGCCTGCATATTTTAGAGCAAGATTCGCAACGGATGCAGTTAATAAAGGACAATTTAAAACGTTTACAACTAACACCTGACAGGCTTATTGTTGGTGATGCCAGCAAACCTGAAACATGGTATCAAAACGAAAAATATGACAAAATACTTGTGGATGTGCCTTGCAGTGCCTCAGGGGTTGTCAGGCGCCATCCCGACATTAAGTTACTGCGACAAGCGAACGACATGATTTTGCTTACTCAGCTACAACAACAAATTTTAACCGCCTGTGCAAGCTTACTTAAAAGTGGTGGCCGTTTACTGTATGCCACCTGCTCAGTATTTCAAGCTGAGAATGAACGCCAAATACACCGCTTTCTTAAACAGCACAGTAACTTTAGTGAAGTCTCACTGATTGTGCCTGATAGTGTGAGCTGCCGTCATGGCCTACAAATTTTACCGGGACAAGTCCAAATGGATGGCTTCTATTATTGCCTTTTGGAAAAACAATGAACAACCTATTATGAAAAAATGGCAGCTATTAATGCTTTTACTAAGTTGTTCGGTGAGTGCTCAAAACGCTCAACTAGAAGACATTGGCATAAAAAAACAAGCCAACCATTGGCTAATCACCCCCCATTATCAATTAACCCTGAGCGAAGCCATTATTGAAGCCATAGAAAATGGCATTGAAATTACAGTCATCAGTGAATGCCAATTACTGGTAGAAAAAAACTGGTGGCCTGACCGGGTATTGACCACCGCCAGCCAGAAATTTGAAATTCATTTCTTTTCCCTTAGCAGCCAATACCAACTAAGAGGTATCAACCATGACTACCTCGCACCATTCCCGAGCCTAAGCGACTTATTGGCGCAATTAGGCCAAAAAACCATCTTTCAATTAGCCGATACAGCCGAAGCCAGTATTGCCAGATGCCGCCTCTATTTAGACCAACGGGCTCTGCCCTCAACCATGCAATTACCGGTATTATGGGATGATAAATGGTCACTGGATTCCAACTGGCATCGACGGCCATTAGCGGCAGGTGTTCGGCCATGAAAAAGTACTTAAAAATCTGGCTGTTTAATAAAAACATTCCAATTTTTGTATTAATTGCGGTGCTGCTCTGGGCGCTTTATTTGCTCGCTGCCGCTATTCAGAGTGCAGAACAATTTAATCGTTTGTATCTATGGCTAGTGGGTGCGGCTTTATTGGCTGTGTTTGTGCTGCTATTGATAATCATCCAACGAATGGTTTGGCTATATTTGCGCCGTCGTCAGCAAGCACCTGGGGCGCAACTGACCACCCGTATGGTGGTTATGTTTACCGCCTTATCTTTACCGCCGGTTATCGTGGTGTATTTATTCGCCAATTTACTGGTTAACAGATATATTGATTCGTGGTTTGATGTAAAAACCGATGAGGCCCTACGAGATGCCATTTCCCTCGGTAATATATTTCTTAATACCCAAACCCTGGCACACCTAAATACTGCCAAGGATTTGGCTGAACAATTAGCCGATGTCGACCCACTTAATCAAGCCGTATACTTAGATCGATTGTTAGATGCCACTAAAGCCAAAGACCTGAGCATATACCGAAACAATGGCCAATTAATCAACTCCAGCCATTTAGATCCCTTAAGTCTACCGCCACAAGTTATGCCCAGCAGTGCTTTTAACGAAGTGAGCAATGATCGCAACTACGCACGAGTTGAGCCGGCCGGGCAACAAGGCTTACAGATTAGGGTGGCGGTACCGATTCGCTCGAACCAATCCTTTAGCCTCGGTTCCAATCGTTATTTACAAATGCTGTTCCCGATCCCGGACGAATACGAAGGTTTGGCACTCAATATTGAAGCCCAGTATCACCAATACAATAAACAAACCTATCAGCGCCAACAACTGAAAAGCACATTTCTGATTATTCTTACCATCGTCTTACTAATTAGCGTGTTATTGGCTATTTTACGGGCCTTTTCATCGGCTCGAAAATTAGTAGCCCCAATTCGACTACTGTCGGAAGCCACCCAAGCCATTACCGAAGGAAATTTTAGTAAAATTATTCCGGTTGATTCGAAAGACGAGCTGGGTATGTTAGTACAATCATTTAACAGCATGTCGGCACAAATCGCAGCCTCCAGTGCTTTAGCACACCGTGCCCAGTCAGAAGCTGAAAATCAACGCACCTATTTAGAAAAAGTGATGTCCCACTTATCCAGTGGCGTAATTAGTATCGATAATGATTTTCGAGTGCGATTAAGCAATGAATCGGCTTTAAAAATCCTGCATCTGGATGCTTACAACATTACAAATCAAAACATTGATTATTTAGTAATGAAAAATGGTACCTTACAGCCATTAGTGACTTTAATTAAGCAAAAGGTCGCCGATCAAACACAATTCTGGCAACAAGAAGTACTGATAGCAGAAGATTCTCTGCGACGGGTACTGTTAGTTCGCGGTAGCCAAATTAGTGACAAAGATTTAGAAGGCGGTGGTCACGTCATTGTGTTTGACGACCAAACTGTGATTAACCAAGCACAACGTGATGCCGCCTGGTCGGAAGTGGCTCGACGGTTAGCTCATGAAGTTAAAAATCCCCTCACCCCGATACAACTTTCCGCCGAGCGGATGCTGCTCAAATTCAAAGGCAAACTGTCTAAAGAAGAAGATGAAATTCTCAACCGAACCACTCAAACCATTATTTCGCAAGTGGACCATTTGAAAACCCTGGTTAACGCCTTTTCTGATTATGCCAAGCCACCGGAGTTGAGAAAAGAGCTTGGCGGCTTGAATCAAATTATTCACGAGATTGTTGATTTATATGCTATGTCACAACCCGATATTGTATTTGAACTTAATTTGGTGAAGCCCGAACCGAGGTTACTGTTAGATCGCGGCCGAATTAAACAACTACTTACCAACCTTATTAAAAATGCCCAAGAAAGCATCGACCAAGATGAGGTAACTATTGTTATTACCAGTTACAGCACCGATAATGAATTAATACTGAGCGTTCAAGACAATGGCCACGGTTTTAACGGTGACATAATAGATCATATTTTTGAGCCTTATAAAACCACCAAACCCGGCGGGTCGGGCTTAGGTTTAGCGATTGTCAAGAAAATAGTTGAGGAACACGGTGGCACCATCACCGCCGGTAATCATCAACACGGCGCCATTATTACTATTCATTTACCTTTGGCTTAATCATGATGCAAACACAACTAAAAAAAATGCAACAGCTGCCGGCACTGACGTTGGCGCAGCGCTTATCCGCTTTACATAACTTACAAAAAATCATTCAGCAGCGCAAACAGGATATTATAACTGCCATTAACAGTGACTATGGCCATCGTGCTCCTCAAGAAACCTTGTTAGCCGAAGTACTGGTTAATCTTGAAGACATTAAACACACCCGCAAACATCTTCCGCAATGGCTGCAGACCAAAAAATGGGGTGCTGATTGGAAGTTCTGGCCCTCACGCTGTGCCATCGTTCCAGAGGCCAAAGGAGTGGTCGGTATTATGGCGCCTTGGAACTATCCATTTAATTTAGTTATTGGCCCTCTAACCGCGGCCATTGCCGCCGGCAACCGAGTGATGATAAAGCCTTCCGAAATGACCCCAAAAACGGCTGAACTCATTAAATCATTACTTGCTGAAGTTTTCACCGAGGATGAGGTATTTGTACAATTAGGTGACATCGAAATTGCGGATCAATTTAGTCGTTTGCCCTTAGATCATTTGTTATTTACCGGTTCCACTCGAGTTGGCAAAATCATAATGCGCAATGCAGCTGAGAACCTGACACCGGTAACTTTAGAGTTGGGCGGAAAATCACCGGTCCTTATTGATCGCGACTATCCACTGGAAAAAGCGGCCAAAAGTATTGCCAAAGGAAAATGGTTTAATGCCGGCCAAACCTGTATTGCCCCGGACTATATCCTGATTGAGTCCGACCGCATACCGGCTTTAATTGCGGCACTAAATAAACACACCCACTCGGCATATCCCAGCATTGATAAAAGTAATGGTGATTACAGTTGTGTGATCAATAAAAGTCATTTTGAACGCTTACAAGGTTTACTCAAACAATTACCGGAAGAGCAAATCATTACACTCTATCCTGATCAAAAAAACCAAGGCAATCGCATGACACCCGTGATTGTGAATAATCCCGATAGACAACAAAATCTGATGCAAGAAGAAATCTTTGGCCCTATTTTACCTATTGTGGCTATAAAAAATTTAGCCGAAGCCATCGACTATATAAACCAAAATGATAAACCCCTGACTTTATATTTATTCAGCAACAGACGACAAATCATTCATCAGGTTCAACAGCAGACCTCATCAGGTTCATTAGCCGTTAATGAAACTCTGGTACATTTTGCTCAACAACGACTGCCTTTCGGCGGGATCGGTGCCAGCGGTATGGGCAGTTATCACGGCTACCAAGGTTTTGTCACCATGAGCCACATGAAATCAGTCTATTACCAATCCCGACTCAATGGCAATGATCTGGTGCGCGCACCATTTTCAAAGCTGAAAAAGAAACTCATTAATTGGATGAGTTAAACCGTACGTCATTAAGGATTGAATTATTAAATATTCCCTGGCGCCTTTGCTGAAATAATTATTAAGCTCCCGATAAAGCACCAAAGTGCCACGTCATTCAAACAAAGAAGTGCATGAAAAAATCCTTCCGGTTTAGCCATTTACTTCATCGCTATATAGGCCTTACATCTGTGTTTATGAATATTGATCTCATTTTAAATAATGACTTATACAAATATCTCTTGAAATACAATTCATTAAATTGAGTTCAGAAATTATTCAGCATATCGCAGCTAATATAAAATAACTTTAATCAGGAGAACGAAATGAAAAAATATATACTAATAATCAGTATCTTGACTTTGACCGCATGTAGCAACCATAAAAATGATTTAGCCAACGTTGATTCTGGTGGAGAAAAATATGCCGTGAATCACAACGCAAAAGCAGAAGCAGTGAAAAACAATGACGAAGAGCGATTAGCTTGTAAGCGGGCACAAAAATCCAAATCACCAATCCAAGTGAAAGAATGTACAAGAGTTGCACAAATTGAAGCAGAACAGGACAGAAGCAAAGAAACCTTAACTGACAGAAAGTTAAGCGAAACAAGAAGCATTGTCCAGAAACGAGAAAGATAGACATTAATCTCTGCAGAAGCCATTCATATTGGTTGTCAAGGGGTGGTAAACGCCACCTCTTGGGAGTTTTTACCTTAAAGCTTTTATAGAATAATTAAACATATCTGTTTGTTTCTTTCATTACTGTGTCGCACATACGACGAACTTCCAAAATCAGTCACTTCATCACTAATCGTTTTTATTTACTAACAGCGATATGTTCATAAAAATCTAATTTGCACCTACCTATGGCTATTTTCATGAAAAAGATAAAATGCTTACACTATGATAAATAGCTGATTATGATGGCAACTGCAAACCTTAAACTGTCATCCGAAATCCAATAGTCAACTCAGACCAATAATAACTATTTGCCCCATACTGCCAATTATTGAAATGCTCGCCTTCGTCGAAGTCATTTCTTATAGGGTGCGACGGCCGACCAGAGATTAAATTAAATTCGTTTGGATGGTCTATAACGCCAGGCGCTGATTAACAGCACAACAATGAATAACACCAACAGATAGCGATTATTAACCGGCACCGATGCAGCTAAACCTCGAAAAGTGAATTGTTGGGTGTTGTTGTCCATATTTGGATCATCAATATGAGCAATTTGCCATTGCATGTCAAGAAAAGCCATTTGTTGTATTGAGGCATTAAATTCACACATGACACTAGATTGAGCGGGAATGTGTTTATAAATTGTTCCCCACATAAATAAACCATAGTTATTAACTGGTGGGGGTGGATCAAAATGCTCGACGGCCAATAAACATGTAGGGTCATTGCTGTTAAAAGCAGAAAAAAACCCAAAAGGATTACCGTCACTGATTATGTAATTGTAAGAACCCAAAATTTTTATTGGTTCTGATGGTGGAAAAAAATCATCCGGTCCGTTGTTGGTCACGGTAAAACGGATTGCACCATTTTGATTAACCGGAATGCCAGCAACAAAATCATTTGCTTCAAACCTCAGAGACAAATCACTTTGTGCTCTACCTTCAATAACCAGCAATATACAGCATAATATTAATACCAATCTAAACACAACAAATTCCATTAACCTCTACTGAAATTATTATACCCCATCACTTTGCTGATATAGTCGCTGATTTTGTGGTCTATCATCTGTTTAGCTAGGATTGGATGGTTTGTTTCAGTTAAACCCATCACGATTTACACTTTTGGCACATGATTAGCCAGTCACTGAGTGCTAAAATAGCCCACACTTATAACAACATTTAATTCTATTTAACATATTAAATTGCACAATTAACATTTAATAACGATTTTTATAATTTAAAGAGAGGTTTTCATGAACAAGTATATTATTTTAATGCTAACGTTTCTGGTGTTAGCAGCCTGTGGCGATAAAGACGCCGATAAACAACCGGAAACAGTTAAAGCCGCGATTGCAGAGGCAGAAATTCTGTCCTTTGTACCGGCAGATACACCACTATTTTTTGCCTCCGGCTTAAGCAATGACCTTTATCCCGACCGCTATGTTTCGGTGATGCAAGATTATATGAAAAATGTTGCAGAATATTTAAAACACAGCCTCAGTAACGCCATGGCCAACATCAATTCTGACGATGATGGCGATCAGCTGGAAATGGATGACCTTTCAAAGCAAGACATCGAAGGTTTTGTTAATCGCTGGTTGGTTGATGGCCAGTTTAGTAAAGTGGGTATGAAAATAGATGAAACCCAAATACTTGGCTACATGGTTGATCTATTCCCAGTGGTACGTATTAAACTGGCAAGTGGTCATCAAATTCCGGCCATGTTTGACGACATGGATACACAATTTCAGCTCACAGCACAAAAATCTGATCTAAACGACCTCACTTTACGTGAATATAACTATGACAAAGTGACTGTTTTAGCCGCCCATAATAAGGACTACTTAGTGCTGTCGGTCGCACCGGCTGTAATTAAAGATCAATTAATTAAATCACTGATGGGCATAGACAAGCCTGCTCAAAGCTTTGCAACTCAGCGTGAATTATTAGATGGTGTGAAAACCAAGCACGGTTTTATCACCGATGATGTGTTTGTTATGGATGTCCAGAAAGTAGCAGACTATTTTATCAATCCGGATAATTATGACTCAGCCATGCTGAACTTTTTACAAGTTGAAGATAATAAACTATCACCTGTTTGTAAAACTGAAATCAGCACAATGATTGCTCACGCACCGCGTATGGTTGCCGGAATGACTGCCTTAACCGATAACATGATTGATACCGCTTTAGTTTGGGAGATGGACAGTGAGCTAAGTCAGGATTTAGCACAATTGGCCGGTCGTATCCCAGCTGCGGATGAGCAAGCTGCGTTTAGCTTCGGCATGAGTTTTGATTTACTAAACAGCCAAAAAGTGGCTTCTAAATACATTGATAATATTCTCAATGCACCTTACCAATGCGAGCTATTCAGCCAACTGAATCAACAAGCAGAAACATTAAAAGCCCGCATGTCACAACCCTTACCACCTTTTGTTAGCAATTTTAAAGGCTTCAACATGTCTTTTAGTGAGTTAAAAGTGAACGAGCAAGCGGCTAATTTAAACAAACCTGCCGAAATGATTGAGTCTTTTAAAGCACAATTATCCTTCTCAGTGGATGAAGCTCAGTCTTTAGTTGGGATGGCTCAAATGATGCTTCCGCAGTTACAAGGATTAACCTTACCAACCGACGGTAGCTTGATTCCGTTAAAAGAACAATTACCTGCTAATTTAATGAGTTTACCGGTAGATGTCAGTACCGCTTATGCAGCCATCAACAATCATACCATTGGCTTGTCCATGGGATATGCCGATGGCGGCAACCTCAGTGAATTGGTGAACCAAGAAGGTGAGCACTCATTGTTTTCGTTCACAGCAGATGCCAACGGCTATAAACAAATCATGTCTGAAATCTTCAAATTAGCTGATATGCCGCAATTACCCGAAGAAGTCAAAAAACAATTAGAGTCTCAAAAAGACATGACCATGAACATGATGTACTGGCAACAGCAAAAAGCCACTGTTAAATTTACTGATAATGGTTTAACAACTCGAATGACTGTTAAATACTAAATTAATAGATAGCGATCTCGACAACTGTCTGGATCTTATTAATAAACTGATTGCCCCGAATAATACTCATACTGAATATTTACTCGGGGCAATCCTCTGCTATACTTTAAGGTATGACCTTACGCGCTTTCAACTCACTAGTTCCACAGCTAAAGCGAGACGTTTATATTGACCCAGCAGCTTTAGTAATTGGTCAGGTTACACTCGGCGACGATGTATCCATTTGGCCAATGAGCGTGGTTCGCGGTGATGTTAATTATATTAAAATTGGCGAACAAACAAATATCCAAGACGGCTGCATTCTGCATGTCACCCATGCTGGACCATATTCCCCCGAAGGGGGTGCGCTGGTGATTGGCAAACGAGTAACCGTCGGCCATGGTGTTATTTTACATGCCTGTAACATCGGCGATGCGGTTTTAATCGGCATGGGTTCACGGATACTTGATAACGCCGTGATTGAACCGTATTCCATGTTAGGTGCAGGCAGTTTATTACCACCGGGGAAAACCATTCCAAGCGGCGAATTATGGATAGGTAGCCCAGCAGTTAAACATCGGGATTTAACCTTAAAAGAAAAAGAATTTTTGGATTACTCAGCTGGCCATTATGTTAAGCTAAAAAACCGCTATTTAACTGAGCTAAGCCTGTGATAGTAAAAACAACGGCTTATGACGCTTATCTCAATGATGCTACTGCAACTAAAATCAGTGGTTACAAAGAGGCTGATTATATATTGCGCCAATTGGCTGACCACCATCCTCGATTAGATATGTGGCAGCAATGGGCTAAACCTATTTTGGCCGATTATGAATGGTTTAGCGGCTTGCAGCAAACCATGGAAATAGCTTATGCCAGAATGGCCCATCGGCAGGGTAGTTTAAGTACCCATCCTCGCAGTTATCACAATGAATTTCATTGTAATGATTTATTATCCCATCTGATAAGTTGCCAGCAAAAGCAAGCAAGTGCATTTAATGCGGAGGCATTGGCGATGCTGTCTTTTTTTGCAGTTTGTCATGATTTACAACAAGGCTTGCCTAAGCACCAACCTGAAAACAGCTTGGCTGGCACCAATGAAATTGTCAGTTATTTAGAAGCTCGGCGTATCATTGAGGAAACAGTTAAACTCCAAACTGAACTGAATAGTTTATGGAATGACCATTATCTATTACTACTTAAAATTATGATTGAGGGCAGTACTTTCGGTAATCACAGTGATAATAAACGTTATTTTTTCCAAGGTAATCGAGTACTTCAGTTACTTGATGAAATCAACTTAATCTCGCTACACGATATCCAATGGGTGCTTTTTGCCTGCGATATCGATACCGCTAACGTTAGTTTAGAACTGACTGATTATGCGCGTTCAGCAATCCGAGTTTTTGATGAACTGAAAGCCCATCAACTAACGGATGTAAGCGCCCATCATTTTTTTAGCACCGAACAAATTAATTATTTTTTTAAGCAGCAGCAGTTTCATTCAGATTTAGCCAAACAACTGTTCCAACCAAAAAAACAACGCAACGGCCCATTACTTCAACAAGTGGTTGCTGCAGTGGAGGCGTTACCCGAAACGGCCGACACGGACACTGTTAAACACACTTTTTTCACTACCGCCCAACAACTCTCAACATCATGATGGCTTTATTTATCGTTCGCCACGGCAAGAGCCCAATGCAAAACAACGACCATGCCAGGCCCCTGTCTATCATTGGCACTCAGCAAGCACAGCTGGCGGGACAATTTATCGCCAAAAGCACAGCACATAAACCCATGATTATTTGCTCTGACGCGGCTCGCACCAAACAGACCGCTGAATGTATAGCTGGGGTCTTGAAAGTTACTGACATTCAGCCAGAAGCGACTTACTATGGTGCAAATGTGGGTCACTGGTGTGATGCAATCATTCAAAACAATCAACAAAAGGCATTGGTTCTGGTGGGACACAATCCAACCATTACTCAGTTAAGTCATTACCTCAGCCAAGACAGTCGCTTTATGTTTAAACCAGCCTGTGTTACTCATTTGCAACTTGAAATTAACGCCGACGGTCTTATATTACCAGCTCAGCTTCTCGCCACCTTTAAACCCGAAACTCAATAACAACACATGCGAAATAATAATAATCCGTTAGCAGCCATACCACCAGTCACCCGTAATATTTTAATAGCCATCGTGGTCATGTATATTTTCCAAATTATGCTCACCGCTTCCGGCAATTATTTTATTCCACGCTATTTTGCCCTGTATCCCATCGGCTCAGACTACTTTTATCCTTGGCAATTAATCACCCACAGCTTATTGCATGGTAGTTTTATGCACTTATTCTTTAATGGTTTTGCTATTTGGATGTTTGGCTCACAGATAGAACACTATTGGGGCGAGAAAAAATACGGGATTTATTTTATAGTTTGTATTATTGGTGCCGGCTTAGCCAATGCCATACTGAGCAATTCCGCAGCCATTGGAATTTCTGGCGCAGTCTATGGTCTGTTAGTTGCCTATGGCATGATGTGGCCCAACCATACCATTTACTTGGTTATTCCGCCAATCCCCATAAAAGCCAAATACTTTGTGTTGATATTTGCCGGTATTGCCCTGTTCAGCAGCTTTAACCCCAATAATGACGGTATTGCTCATATTGCCCATTTAGGTGGCGCTTTAACAGGCTTTCTCATGATTCAATATTGGCGTGGTAAACCACCCTTTAAGTGGTAAACCAAAACTGTAATTACTATCTTCTTTTGGCCACCGATTTAACTGTTAGATTAGCTGTAGCTGGCTGATAACCACTGTCAGTAAATAATATATCCAGCTCTTTATCATTGAGTTCTCGGTGTTTTCCCTGCATTAGATTTTTAGGTAAAAACACACCACCGTAGCGAACCCTTTTTAAGCGACTAACCTGAACTCCTTGTGACTCCCAGAGTCGTCTCACTTCACGGTTACGACCTTCCATAATAGCCACATAAATCCAGTGATTGGCACTTCTCTCATTATCATCCACAGCCACTTGAATATCTGTAAAGTTAGCGGGCCCATCTTCTAATTCAACACCAGCTAAGAGCCGCTCAATCATCGCCTCATCAACATTACCAAATATGCGGCAAGCATATTCACGATCAATTTTTGCGGATGGATGCGACATATGATGAGCGAAATCACCATCGGTTGTAAACAATAATAAACCTGTCGTGTTGATATCTAAACGGCCAATACTAAGCCATTTCTGGCCTTTAACTTGGGGCAGTTTATCAAATACGGTGGGTCGACCCAATTCGTCTTTACGTGAGGTGACCAATCCTTCGGGCTTGTGGTACATCAGAACCCGAGGCTTAATATGGCTCTCTTCCACCAACCATACTCTGGTTTTCCAAACAATGCGGTCGCCACTGAGCAGCTTTTGCCCCAGTTCTACAGTTTTACCATTAATTGTCAATTGCCCTAACTTAATGGCTTCTTCTATTTGTCGTCGCGACCCTAACCCGGCGCGGGCTAAAGTTTTTTGAATTCGTTCTGTAATTTCTGGATAATCATTCATGATTGACTCGTATTAAAATCCAAAGACTGCTCAAAGGATTCAAAATCTTTAATCTCTGCCAAAGGCGGCAATTCTTCTAACGAAGTGAGATTAAAATAATTTAAAAAGGCATCAGTTGTGCCCAATAAAGCCGGTTTCCCGGGCGCATCTCGATAACCCACTTCTTCCAGCCATTCCTTATCCATTAAATAATGAATAATTTTACTGGAAACGGCCACCCCTCTAACATCTTCTATCTCACCACGGGTTATCGGTTGGCGGTAAGCCACCAAAGCCAGGGTTTCCAGTAAGGCACGAGACAGCTTCCGCGGCTTCGCTTGGCGTAAATGGTCTAACCAAGGCTGCATACTGCTTTTAGTTTGAATGCGATAACCTTTGCTCAATTGTTTAAGTTCAATACCGCGCTCTTGATACTCTTCACTGAGCTGACTTAAAGCTCGGTTGATATCACCATTACTGACGGCCTCTTCAGCAAATAGTTGTTTTAAATAAGGCAAGCTTAAAGGCTCCTCAAAGCTCAATAAAGCCGCCTCCACTATGTTTTTTATTTGTGTTTTATCCATATTGATTATGTCATGGCAGCATTCAAATAAATTGGTCCAAATGGACGATTCTGCACCAACTCAAGCGCATGGGCTTTTAGTAGCTCAAGAACGGCTAAAAAAGTAACCAAAGCCCCTTGCTTTCCCTCTTTGGGGGTAAATAAATCGTCAAAACGAATCGTTTTACCTGATTCTAATTTATGCAGTACAATCGCCATGCGATCTTTTACACTCAGGACTTCACGGCTCACTTCATGAGACACAGAAAGATCAGCCCGTGCTATAACGGCTTGTAGGGCCAGCACCAGATCACGAATATCAACTGACTCAATTTCTTGCTCAATAACACCCGCTTCGCTATGCACATGAGCAATCAAAAAATCACGCTCAGCACGGGTTATTTGGTCAATATCTTCGGCGGCTTTTTTAAAGCGCTCATATTCCTGTAAACGACGAATCAATTCCGCTCTCGGATCGTCTTCTTCATCTTCATTTGATGACGGTCGCGGTAGTAACATGCGCGACTTAATTTCCGCCAACATGGCCGCCATCACCAAATATTCGGCAGCCAATTCAAAGTTTATTTTATGCATCAACTCAATATATTTTACATACTGAGTGGTGATGGAAAAAATTGGAATATTTAAAATATCTAAATTCTGACGCTTAATTAAATAAAGTAATAAATCTAAAGGGCCCTCAAAAGCCTCTAAAATAACTTCTAAGGCATCCGGCGGAATATATAAATCAGTCGGAAACTCAGTTAGCGGCTGACCATCCACCATTGCAAAAGGCATCTCTGCCTGGGCAATTTGTGGTAATGAACGAGGCGGCGTTTGGGGTTCAGACAAAATCAATCTCTCCGGCACCTTGTCTGATAATGGTAACTTCACCTTCGCTTAAATCGACCACAGTAGACGGCTCTTGAGCACAATAGCCCACATCAATAATCACATCCACCTGATTACCAATTTTATCGACCACGTCATCTATATCCAACTCGAACATATCAATATCGGGAAACTCCAAGGTAGATGTCATCATTGGCTCGCCCAGTTCAGCCAGCAGTGCTTGTACCACAACATGATCAGAAACTCGAACCCCGATGGTGCGGCGTTTTTGGTGCTGCATCTTTTTGGGAACCTGTCGAGTGGCCGGCAAAATAAATGTGTAAGGGCCCGGTGTATGTTGTTTAATGAGTCGAAAAGCCACATTATCCACCAACACGAAATCAGTCATTTGGGAAATGCTTTCACACATCATGGTGTAATGCTGATGTTGCGTAACTTCCTTAATCATGGCCACTTTTTTGGGCGCCTGATGATTGTCTAAAGACCAACCCATGGCATAACCAGAATCTGTCGGATATATAATAATGCCACCTTGTTGCAACTCATCAATGGCCGCTTTGATGGTTCGCGGTTGTGGATTTTCCGGATGAACTTGATAAACAGTTGCCATATTAAATTGCCTCGAAACGATTAGCTGAACGATTTTTTCTGACTTTCGCAGGATTCCAAATTTGACCATTCATAACCACCCAAACACCTTGCGGTTGTGCCTGAACAGCGGCCACCGCACAACCAATATTGAAAATCGCATCGGTGGCATTAAATCGGGCTGGCGTCAATGCGCCGGTAATAACAATTGTTTTATCTTTAATATCACTTAAGAATAAAGCAGTTTCAATCATGGTATCGGTACCATGAGTAATTAAAATATGCTGTTCATCGGACTTTTCAATCAATTGTTTAATTAACTCACGGTCTTCATCGTTTAAATAAATTGAATCCTTTTTTAATAACGGTACCACTTCAAAATTAAAGCCTACATGGTAGGTATGTAACAGCTCACCAATAATAGGCTGACCAATTTGATAATCACTTAAATCATCAAAATAGAGTTTATCAATGGTGCCACCGGTAGTGATTATTTTTAAATTTCTCACAATTAATGCAAAAGTCTATAATAAAAACAACCATTTTAGCGTGCCCTTGTACAACTTCCAAACCTTATTTTCCTACACTGCAATTGATGAATTCACTTTGTGGCTGTGGTGGCATTTGGTACAATCAAACCATGCTATCATTAAATCACCCACACCCGATGTTTTCCAGATTTTGCTTTCGTGCACATTACGCTTGGCTACTAATTATCGCATTCTCGTTCAGTGGTCGCGTTATTGGTAACGAACTACCGGCGCAATTAACCACCGCAGATGCTGAACAAATTGCTTTCAGCTTAAAGTCCAATCACAGTATTGCCAAAGCGGTGTATCTCACGCGCATTGCTGACCAATTGTCACAATCATTTGCCTCTGAAGCCCAGTTACGCAACCGCTGGCTACAAGCATTGGATGAAAACATCAAATCAGAGCTCAATTTTAGCCACATCAACACCCATAATTTAATGGCTCAAGTACTGATTAGCTTTTCTCATGGCATGAACTTGAATCGCTGGCGGATGGTCGACTTAACACCTAAAAACCCACCGCCTGTTTTGACTGAATTTACAACGCCGACAGGGCAGTTTAAAGCCTGGTTAAATTTAAGCCATTATTGGCAAATAATTCTACAGCGCCTAGAAACACAAAGCACAACCGCATGGCTGGAATTGCAAGACCCACAGCCGGTGAACAAAAAGTCTATAGCGCTTGAAAATCAATTAGCTGAAACCCTTCGCTTTATTGTTAAACAAACAAAATCGCCCACGCCGGTAAAAACCGATATACATAATAACGGTGCTATTTTAAAAAAACCGTTAGCTCAATTCAGTAGACAGTGGCAACAGATTGAGCCTTTGTCCATTTTGCTGCTAAGACAAGCTCACCACCATCAGCATCAATTGTGGCTGGCTTGGGCTTATGATTGGATTGAGATTTATCAACACATTGAACTCGACTCAGAACTTTTAACTGCCGATGAACAGCTTTTATTCAATGAATACATTGAATTTTCTAAGGTCTTGTGGACTGAGAAACAGAGCATCATTGCAGCTCGTGATCAATTTTTATATGGGCTCATCGAAGAAGTGCTCAGACAATTACCATTGAAGTTTAAAAACCCTGATCATAGCGATGAAACCATTAACTACAAGATTGTAACTTTAGCAACCGGAATCGAAAATCCAGCTGATTATTTTTCACAGCCGTTACGTGATCAAATCCAAGAGAATTTAGAGGTCTGTCTAAACTTGAGTACACCACAATCTCCTAATCCACAAGAACCCATTGCCACTCACCAGTTAGAAAGCTGTCTGAAAGACTTTGCTCAATGGGCACAACAAACTGCGTTTGATCCGGGATTAGCGGGTTTGCCTGCCAGCCTCGAAAACAGCATTAATTTAGATCGCGTTTTAGAATTGCCACCACCACAAATCATTAACTATTTACCCGCGCAAATGGTTAAAGAACAAGCCTGCATTGAGCAGCTTGGAATTAGGCCAAACCCGATTGAATGGTTACTGGCCATTGAATCACTCAATTGGCTCTATGATCGCTGGCCGGGCCTTATGGCTGATTATGAATTTGGCCATGAGCCACAAGCACTTATTGACAGTGGTCTAAGTATTTATCAATACCCCGAATGTTTTAATACGGAAAGCTTATTAAGTCAGCAGTTTAATCAACTTGAGCAAAAATGGACTGCAGTAAAGCAAGCTATCCGATTACATATTAAAGATTATCGCAGAAGTCAACTATCAGCCAATAGTGACATAGATTTTTTCCAAAACACCGACCAAACCACCAATGCAGTACCTGAAAATTTAACCATAAAAGCCTGTGATATTAGTACAGCATGTGGCGCCCATACTGAACTAACCCCCGATGGTAATGTATTACAACTTTTCCCTAATCACTTAAAATTAGCCCAACAATTTAAATTAGGGCAGCTATCAATTTGTTACGAAGACGTTCAGTGGCAAGATCGTAAATCATTACCGGCCGAATTAAAGAACGATAAAATTGCGTTGTATGAGGGTCAATTAGCCATGACCTTGGTAGGAAAATACCAAGATAAAATAGTCTTTACCCAGCAACTGGAAACAGTGGACCGCTATGTCTATTTGTTTGCTGAAAACAGTCAGGATGTAATGGCTATGAGCTGCCCACTGCCCCTGATTGGTAAACAAATTACCACTTCACTAGATCGCGGCACCTTCGGCTTATTGCCTAATCGATTAACTTTCCTCACGGCGCAAAAGGTAGATGTAAATAATGTTATTAAGAAACACTGGCCGGTTTGGCAAAATAATTTAAACAGCAGTAAATATAGTGTACTTGACGCCATGGAATCCGTTAAAGCCTTGGTTAATGAAGCATTTTTACAGCATTTAAATACAGTCCAACAACAAATCTATCGCAAACTCACCACCAGTAACCCGGCACGAATCAATGACTCGGCATTGTCTTTTGCTGTTTTCGATTACCTTACCGAGCGACAACGGCTTAATGCCACCATTCAGGCATTGTTTCCCGAACTCTTTCAAAAAGACATTAATATTAGACGCACAATAACAGGTAATAATACGTTAGTTGACTTTGCCTTTTTTAAAGACAACTATGCCGCACTATTAAATTTGATGGACATGATGGATCAGGGAGATGCTTTATTTGAACAACATAAACCGGCTTGGTTTGAGATTAAACCGCGTCATAATGAAAGATTTATTCAACCCTCATTGGAGCAGTTCCAATACCGCTATCTAAAAACCAATGACAAAGAAGTCAGCAATCAAAACCCATAAACGATGATCTGACCATGGTTTATTGAAAACATGGTCAGGTCGGTATTTTGAAAAGAGTTTACAATCTACAATTAGGTTTTCGCCCAGATTGAATGGCTTCACGTTGTAATTTCTGGGCTTCTGGTAAATATTTTTGTAACGCCAATATTCTGTTATCCGGCTCAGGATGAGTCGACAAGAATTCAGGTGGACGCTGGCCTTTTGATGCTTTATCCATATTTTCCCATAAGGTAATGCTTTCTGCCGGATTAAAGCCGGCCCGTGCCATCAGATTTAGACCGTATTGATCCGCCTCTGATTCATGGGTTCGCGAAAAAGGCAGTAGGATACCTACTTGGGTGCCAATGCCTAAACCCGCCATTAATATTTGCTGCTCAGTGGAACCTTCAACTTGTTGTCGAGCAATTACATCCGCCAGTTGTAAACCGGTCTGAGAAGCAACCTGTAAAGACACCCGCTCAGCTCCGTGACGTGCCAGAACATGAGCAATTTCATGACCAATTACAGCAGCTAATTGTGAGGGTGTTTCAGCCACATCCAAGAGGCCGGTATGAACACCTATTTTACCGCCAGGCAAAGCAAACGCGTTGGCCGAGTCATCCTCAAACACCACCACTTCCCAATCACGGCCTGACCATTCCTGTGGTAAAGCCTGAATAATATGATTAGCTACACAGTTAACGTATTGTTTTTTATTATTGTCCGTGCTGACTTTATTGTTGGCTTTTAATTGCTGGAATGAATCAATACCCATTTTATTCATTTGCTCATCACCAACTAAAATCAGCTGATTACGACCGGTGGGACTGGTGGCACATGCAGATAACAGCAAGACTAATATCAATAAATTAATTTTTTTCATGAAATACTCCTAACTTAATTACCAGGAAGATGTCACATAAGTCTGAGCGGTAAATACAAGCTGCAGTTTATGTAAGAGTCTCATTTTAAAGCAAAACAACCACACCAATCAAAATGCCCATTACAAGCAACACTAAATAAATAATTTTAGCTAATCGATACTGTTTCTTTATGACCGGATCAGAATACATTTTACCACGGTGGTGCAACCAGGTGTATTCCAATAAGATAACAAAAACAAACATCATTACAAACACGATTCCAAATAGTCCCAGAAGCTCTGACCATGGTTGATTGGGTACTAATAAAGCCACCACTGCTGCTAGGTTGGCCAACGTCATGAGCACAATTAAAGCCACTCGCAAGGGAGTAAAGACCACAGAATTTTGTTTCATATTTATAAAGAATAATGTGTAAATTTAAAAATATGATTGTAAATCACAGCACAACTGACTGTCCAGTCATTTGCCCAGGCCGCTCTCTGCATTCTTACTCAAAAATTTGATTTCTGAGTGCTATTCTTGTGACTTTATACACTGTAAATTAATGGCCATTGTGCTATATTATTTAACATGAAAAATCATTGCTCAAAGACGTCTGGTCGGATATCAAAAGTGGCCATTTTGGTTATCTTATTGAGCCTGGCTTCCCTGGTTTTAAATGCACAAAATATAGACCCCGCACAATCCACAACTGTGGTGGTATTAACCATCGACGGCCCCATTGGCCCAGCCACTCGAGATTATTTGATTAATGGTATTGAACATGCAGAACAACAGCAGGCCGCTTTGGTTTTGATAAAAATGGACACACCCGGCGGCTTATCCGCCTCTATGCGCGACATGATAAAAAAAATACTCAATGCAAAGGTGCCGGTAGCCACATGGGTTGGCCCACAAGGTTCCCGCGCGGCCAGTGCTGGCACTTATTTGTTGTACGCATCACATATTGCAGCGATGGCGCCAGCCACTAATTTGGGTGCTGCCACGCCGGTACCCATAGGCGGTCAAAAACCAGCTGCACCAGACAGCAAGGCTTATGAAAAATTAAAAGAAGCTACTGAAAACAAAGAAAATTCAGATAAAAACCAGGACGATAGTAACAAAGCCAAAACCGACTCAACGGATAAAGCTTCCGGCGACAAGGCTTTGGAAGACTCAGTCGCTTATATCCGGGCTCTGGCAGAACAAAAAGGTCGCAATGCCGATTGGGCAGAGCAAGCCGTTAGAAGTGCCGCCACCTTGACCGCGGAACAAGCTTTACAAAAAAACGTAATCGACTATATGGCTGTCAATGAAGCTGATTTGTTAAAACAAATCAACGGCCTTGATATTAAGCTGGCCGATAAAGATGTTATCCTATCTTTAGACCAAGCCCAACTTGAGCCAATTTATCCAACCATACAAAATCAAATATTAGCCACCATTACTAACCCCGCTTTGGCTTATATTTTACTACTAATAGGTATTTACGGTCTTATTCTAGAGGGCTACAACCCTGGCGCCATGGTACCCGGTGTATTGGGTGGTATCAGTTTATTGGTGGCTTTATATGCTTTTCAAATTTTGCCGGTTAATTTTGCCGGTCTGGCATTGATATTTTTGGGCTTTGCGCTGATTGCCGTTGAATTTTTTGCGCCCTCTTTTGGCATACTAGGTATCGGTGGCATAATTTCTTTAACTTTTGGTTCGGTGATTTTAATGGATACAGATGTTCCGGGATTTGGCATTCCCATGAGTTTAATTATCGGCATTGCCCTGACAGCCGGTCTTATATTTGCCGGTATTATGTACTATTTAGCGGGCTCCTTTAAAAAACCGGTGGTTTCAGGCGCTGAAAGCCTAATTGGCCAGACCGGCGAGGTAATCAGTAACCATGATGAACATGGCTTACGGGTTCATTTAGACGGTGAAAACTGGCGTGCCAAAGCCTTAACCAAACACCATTTTGATGTCGGCGATCGTGTTCTAATAGAACGCATCGACGGCCTCACCCTTTATGTTACACATTTGGAGAATGCATCATGAACGAACTTTATTTATGGCTAACACCTGTAGTAGTCATTATTTTCTTACTGTCATCAATGATCAATATCATGCGCGAATATGAACGCGCGGTAATTTTTACCTTGGGTCGTTTTGATGGTGTAAAAGGCCCGGGGTTTATTTTAGTCATTCCCTTTATCCAGCAACTGGTTCGGGTCGACTTAAGAACAGTGGTTTTAGATGTTCCCACCCAAGATGTGATTTCACTCGATAACGTTTCGGTTAAAGTTAATGCAGTAATTTACTATCGAATATTAGACCCTGAAAAAGCCATTATAGCCGTAGAAAAGGTTCACGATGCCACCAGTCAACTGGCACAAACCACCTTACGCTCGGTCTTAGGTAAGCATGAACTGGATGAAATGCTGGCGGAACGCGACTCATTAAATGCCGACATTCAGGAAATCCTGGACAAGCAAACCAACGCTTGGGGTATTAAAGTCGCAAATGTTGAAATTAAACATGTTGATTTAGATGAATCCATGATTCGTGCCATTGCACGCCAAGCTGAAGCTGAACGGGAACGTCGCGCTAAAGTAATTTTAGCTGAAGGTGAGCAACAAGCCGCAGCCAAATTAGTTGAAGCCGCCCAACAAATGGCTGAATCATCCGGTGCCATGCAATTGCGCTACCTACAAACCCTCAGTGATATTGGCAGTGAAAAAAATTCCACCATCGTATTTCCCATGCCGATGGAAATTATTGCGCCTATCTTGGAAAAGCTCAATAAATAAGCATGTCACACTTGAACCGGCAACCAATTGAAGTTATTCAATACGTCAGATGGTTGCTGGTTCTTACCCTCATCAGTTTTAACACCACTGTTTTTGCCGAATCCGCTTGTGGCAACAGTCCACAGGCGGCTCAATTGGCTTAATTAATTCGTCAGTATCCACAGCAGTCAAGAACAGACATTCGCTGTAGCTCTAAACTAACGCAAATAGCTCAACACAAAGCCAACTTGTTAAGTAAAAGTACTATTATTATGCATAATATTGGTCGCCTAACACCCAATCAGTTACTCCGAAAAAAAGGCTACTCATTAAGCAGCGGCTATCTAATCTTAGGTAATCAAGTTGAAGTGATTGCTGCCGGGGAAGCCCATATTAAAACTGTTTTAGAACAATTCCTGAAAAGCAAAAATCACCGTAATCTATTATTAGGTAATGCCGATTTTTACCAATCACAAAACCAAATCGGCGCCGCCTACTTACATCAACCCGACAGTTATTACGAACATTACTGGGTCATCTTTATCGCTGACAGCGACAACAGACCTAAACCTGACGTTGAATACATTGTTAATTCTGACTACACGCATAATGACCTTGAGCAAAAAACATCTGTCCGCGATAGACACCACCAATCAAGATACCGCAGACCACAGATGGCAACAGAGCAGTGATCTTAAATTTCGGCGCAAATTGTGAAGTCAATCAAACCCCATATATTAAACTTTGACTATAATCAGAAAATGACTAAAGAGAGGAATCCCATGAAAAAACTATTTATCCTGATAATGATGACTTTGACATCCGTTGCTTGCGCAGACTTTTTGGATGCCGGAGAAGCCTATGAACAAAAAGATTACCCGACAGCTTTGAAAGAATATCAAGCCTTGGCCCAACTGGGTCATCATGAAGCACAGCATAATTTGGCAGTGATGCATTTTTTAGGTCAGGGTACCGAAAAAAATCCGGTGCAAGCCTATGCTTGGGCGGGTTTAGCCAAAGCCAGCGACGACACGAGCCTACATGATTTACAGGCCAAAATTAAAAACAATCTTAATGCCGAGCAATTGGCAGAAGCTGAACAACTGGCCGAAACGTTAATCAAGCAATATGGACAACAAGCGATTAATGAACAATTGGCACCGACCCCGGTCAAAACAAAACAACAGCCTAATCAAGATGCTGATGGTGTTACTCAAAGCTCAGATTTCACCATAATACCCATAAAACGTAAAGCACCACAATATCCCAGAAGTGCACTTCGTGATGGCATACAAGGCTGGGCAAAAGTTTCTTTTGAAATCAACCCTAATGGCTCAATACGCAGACCCGTTATTGTTGATAGCTTTCCAGAGGGTGTGTTTGATGAAGCCACACTTAAAGCAATTCGTGGCTTTCGTTTTGATGTCGACTACAATTCGGAAGTCGAGCCCTATCCGGTTTGTGCCACACAAAGCATTATTTTTGAAATGAACAACACAAAAAGATTTCAAGAAAGCTACCAAAAAAGATTGGAAGAATTACAGGCATTAGCGGATAAAGGACATCCAGATGCCCATTATTATTTAGCGATGGTCTTAGACCCGAATAGTCCAATTCCGGTATCTTCCGATTGGCCTGCGGATCAGAAAACCATTAATCAACATTTATTTAAAGGCGCTCAAAGTGGTCATATTGATGCTCAATACCAACTTGGCAACAACCTATACAGCGGCAAAAGTGGCTTTCAAGATCGTGACAAAGGCATTCGTTGGTTAATGCTGGCCGCGGAAAATGGTCAGCCCCAGGCCGCCCGACGCTTATCACACATTTTTAAAGCCAACCCCGAGATGAACCCGACCGAACATCCTGCACACTATTGGATGGTTCAAGCCGCCGAACAAGGTGATTTGGATGCCAAGCTAAATTACGCTGAATGGCTGGCTGATAACGGCGATAATCCTGAACAGTTTGAGCATGGCATCAAACTTTTAGAAGACTATGCCGATCACCGCCCCGAAACTGTCCTCTGGTACCAAACCGCTGCCACCTTGCACACTAAAACAGGCGATGGAAAACGTGCCAAAAAATACCGCAAAAAAACCGATAGATTAGCCAAACGCATGGGCTGGGAAGATTGATTAAAACCCGGCGTATTGAGGACACGCTCACTCAATACGCCGGGGTTAAGTAGCTCTAAACCCGTCAACCGACTGTCAATCCAACTCCATTTTTACATGAAATATTCGGGTTAAGGGGGCTATTCTTTGACTCTAACTTTACTCAACAAACTTACGACGAACAGTCCACAATAAGCCCATTAATAATAAAACCAACCCAAAGCCACCCAAACCTGGCACTGACCTCACCGGACCGGTTGGTCCACCGCTGCCGTAATTATTATCAATAATTAAATTATCAAAATTAGCCACTTCACCCGCATTATTGTTATCGCTGTATAACGCCATTTGCTCAACCTTATCTGTTAATAGCATGGTAGTTTGCGTATAAAATAATGTGCCATTTAAGAAATATTCAATACCCGGTAAGCCACCCGGATTCGTAATAACTTCTAAATTGAAATATGTATTGACCGGCCAGGCTAATCCGGAATCTATAAATACATAACCGCTACCGGTATTGTCAGCCACATAAATAGTGCCTTGAGGGTCAAAATTAACATTCCATGTTCCTTGACCAACTGAAGGTGCTTGCGCAAATACAGTGTAACTTGCACCTAAAACTGCTGTAATTTTAATATCGACACTAACACGACTTTCATTTCCAGCAGGTTGAGCCCCTAAATCAGGGCTTAGTCCACCTATTAAAGTTCCTACACTCAGGGAGGTGTCCTGAGCTAATTGCATATGTTGTGTACCCGTTGAAGGGTCGCTATTGGCGATGATTGGTTGCGTTGTACTGCCAGTGGCAAGCACAGTCCAACCTGCCTGTCCTCCTAAAAATCCCTGACTGAACCCTTCACTTGTCTCAAAACCATAGGTATCCGCCACTATTGAACCACGTGCTTTGGTTTCATTATTGACAACCATTGGTTGCATTAAATCGATACGAGCAGGTTTTAGTGAAGCTTCTATACTTTCGGCAAGGTTTGCGTAAGCCGTTAAAATAAGAACCACCGTAAATAAATAATTTGTTTTCATAAAAATAGCCTCAACGTGATTAAATTGTCGGTTTATTATCGAATCTGGCGAACTATTTATCAGGACAACTGTTGGACATTGCATGTCATTTAAGGACAACAATGTATTTTGATTAAAAATAAGGATAACCATTAATACCCTCATAATAATGGCTATCTGACGTTATTCAGGCACTAACTACAAATAACAAATGTAATTGATCAAGTACTTGTTTAATACTGTTTCTACAAACTGGAACTTAATACTAATTGTGGTCCGGAAAAATGAGTTGTGCAAAATGAAATTTATTTAAAACAAGCACAAAAAAAAACCCGCCAACTGGGCGGGTTTTTGATAAATCCTTAAGTCGAACTTAAGCGATTTTACTCTGGTTTTTCTTCCAGGGCTTTCATTGACAGGCGAACACGACCTTGTCTGTCAACTTCCAGTACTTTAACTCGAACGACATCACCTTCAGACATTTTATCAGTTACTTTTGCAACTCGTTCATGACTAATTTCTGAGATATGAACCATACCGTCTTGGCCGGGCAATAAGTTTACAAAAGCACCAAAGTCCATAATTTTAACCACTTTACCTTCGTAAATGGTTCCTACTTCGACTTCTGCAGTAAGGTCTTCAATGCGTTTTTTTGCTAAATCACCATCTTCACGATTAATTGAAGCAATTGTCACAGTACCATCATCATTAATATCAATGGTGGTGTTGGTTTCTTCAGTCAGGGCGCGAATTGTGGCACCACCTTTACCGATAATGTCACGAATTTTATCCGGATTAACCTGGATAGTTTCAAGACGCGGTGCATAGGCAGACATTTCTTCACGTGGTGATGAAATCACTTTATTCATTTCATCTAAGATAAACTGACGACCGGCAGTGGCTTGATGCAGAGCAATTTCCATAATTTCAGGGGTAATGCCTTCAATTTTAATGTCCATTTGCAGTGCAGTAATACCGTCTGCGGTACCAGCTACTTTAAAGTCCATATCGCCTAAGTGATCTTCATCACCTAAGATATCAGACAAGACAGCAAAATCATCGCCTTCTTTAATTAATCCCATGGCAATACCTGCCACCGGTGCTTTTAACGGTATGCCGGCATCCATCATAGATAGTGAAGAACCACAAACTGAAGCCATGGAGCTGGAGCCATTTGATTCTGTAATTTCAGAAACCACACGTTTCACATACGGGAAATCTTCTTCACTGGGTACTACAGCCATAAGACCTCGCTTGGCTAATCGACCATGGCCGATTTCTCGCCGCTTTGGACCGCCCACAAAACCAGCTTCACCAACACAAAATGGGGGGAAGTTGTAATGAAACATAAAACTGTCTTTGCTTTCACCTTCGATACCATCAATCAACTGAGCATCGCGACCGGTACCTAATGTGGTGGCCACAATAGCTTGGGTTTCACCACGGGTAAATAAAGCCGAACCATGCGCGCGCGGCAAAATACCCACTTCTACACTGATGGGACGTACTTGATCTTTATCACGACCATCAATACGCTTTGAACCGGAGATGATTTTTTTGCGAACGTGTTGCTTCTCTAATTGGCTTAACGATTCAGAAACTTCTTTAGCTGAGTATTTTGGTGAATCTTCATCTTCAGGACAAAAATGACTGACTACATTCTGACGTAATTGGGCTAATGCATCATAGCGCTCTTCTTTTTCTTGATGAGCAAAAGCTGCTTCAATACCGCTGCCGAACTCTGAAGTTATGGCATTTAGCAAATCCTCATCGGCCACTGGCGCTTGCCAGTCCCAACGCGGTTTGCCCACTTCGGCTTGTAATTCTTTTATGGCTTCAATGGCCACTTGCATTTGTTGGTGACCATAATTAACCGCACCCAACATTTGTTGCTCGGTTAATAAATCAGCTTCTGACTCAACCATCAAAACCGCTTGATCTGTACCGGCAACCACTAAATCCAATTGTGATGTCTCTAATTGCTCTAATGAAGGGTTCAACAAATATTCACCATCTTGAAATCCAATTCGGGCAGCACCAATAGGACCGCTAAATGGAATGCCGGAAATAGCAATAGCTGCTGAAGCGCCCAATAAAGCCGGAATGTCTGAATCAATATCCTTATCAAATGACATAACAGTAGCAATTACTTGAACTTCATTTTTAAAACCATTAGGGAATAACGGTCTAATAGGTCGGTCAATCAAACGGCAAATAAGTGTTTCTTTCTCGGTTGGACGACCTTCACGTTTAAAAAAACCACCCGGAATGGCACCGGCTGCATAGAACTTTTCTTGGTAATTGACTGTTAACGGGAAAAAACCTTGGTTTGGATCGGCTTCTTTCTTGCCGACAACGGTAACCAGTAAAACAGTGTCACCCATGGTTATTTTAACGGCGCCGGTGGCTTGACGGGCAATCTGACCGGTTTCTAATGTTACGGTATGACGTCCGTATTGAAATTGTTTGATATGTTTATTCACTTTTTTCTTCCTGACCTACTTAATTGGCCTGTTATTTACTTTGCTCTTCTTCAATCTCATAGACTCCCTTGAGCCTACAAAAAACCCCCTTTCGGGGGTTCTGCCAATCTTATCGACGTAAGCCAAGACGCTTAATCAGATTCTGGTATCTGTCAGCATCTTTGCGTTTTGTATAAGCCAGCAATTTACGACGTTGGTTAATTAATTGTAATAAGCCACGTCTTGAGTGGATGTCTTTATTATGAGTTTTAAAGTGAGTGGCTAAGTTATTGATGCGGGCTGTTAGCAGCGCCACTTGAACTTCCGAAGATCCGGTATCATTCTCACTGGTTTTGTACTCATTGATAATTTCTTGTCTTTGTTCAACTGTAATCATTTTTACGCTCGTTGAAGGGGAATATTCCCGTTAATAGAACCAAATGGCCGTCAGACGATTCGCACCATTCAGATTAGCTGGGTATTCTAAATCCATGACCTACTAAAAACAAGCTTTTATCAGCTTTTTGGTATCTGATATTGAAGGTTCTGCTGATATGATTTCATAAATAATTTATGCACTTTCAGATATTTTTCTGTTACCTGGCCCATACCTAAAAACAATCCATTTTGATCATACAATCGATACAATCCATCATTGCCATCAGTGGCCACCTGTTTACCATGAATTAAATCACGGGTAGCTGTTTCTAACAGATCAATTTGGGGATATTCCTGTAAAGCAGAATCCATAGACAGTAACAATTGCTGTGGGTTATCCTGTGCTTCAAGTTGTTCTAAAGTCACCATATCGGCCGCTTTAAAAATTCCGCTTTGGGTTCGGTGTAATGCGCTCATATGTGCCAAGGTATTTAGTTTCTGTGCCCAATCTTCAATTAAGGTACGGATATAAGTACCTTTAGAGCAGTGCACATCAAACAGCACCTTAACCGGATCAGTTTGGTCATTTACATGCAGACATTGAAAGCGGTGAATCTGTAACGTCCTGGCTTTACGATCAACCTCAATTCCTTGTCGTGCCAGTTGATATAGTCGCTGACCTTGATGGTTTAGGGCCGAATACATGGGGGGAATTTGTTGGATTTCACCTGTTAATAAATCACAGGCTACTTGTGCTTGCGTCTTAGTTATATTTGGAACAACTGCTTGCCCAATGACCTTACCGGTGGCATCACCGGTATCTGTTTGACTACCTAACAATGCTTCGGCTTGGTAGGCTTTATCGGCATTAATCATTAAATCTGCCACTTTCGTGGCATCACCAAAGCAACAAGGCAATAAACCGGTTGCCATTGGATCTAAATTTCCGGTGTGACCGGCTTTATTGGCCTTTAGGATACGACGAGCTTTTTGCAGCGCTTGGTTAGAACTCAAGCCACTTGGCTTGTTGAGCAGTAAAATGCCATGCACATCTGTAAAATCTCGGAGGCGACTGCCACGGCGACTCATATCAGTGGATTTTATTCCTGTTCACTGGAATCTTTGCCTTTGCTTACATCTTCGCTTTCGCTCACGTCGTCAATTTCATTCGAATCGGTTGCTCGAGCTTGTTTTATCAGAGACTCCATTTTCAAACCATACTCCAAAGAAGCGTCATATTTAAACCGCAATTCAGGTACTTTTCTAATATGAAGCCCATCAGCCACTATTTTTCGAAGCTTTGGTGCATTCGCTTTTAATATATCCAATGCCAGTTTTTGTTGACTTGGTTCCAGGGTGTTAATGTAAATGGTAGCAACCGAAATATCACGGGTGACTTCAACATCCGAAACGGTAATAAATGAGGTGTCCTCATCTGGTAAATCTTGATGGATAGCAGTACCAATGGTGCGTCGTAACTGCGCTGCCACCCGATCACTGCGTGTAAATTCTCTGTATCCCATGTCAGTCTATATAATCTCGTTTAAATGCGACTGCATAACTCATTAATTAAGTTATCAACTTTGAAATAACTACGAATTATGCAGTCGCTTTTTTTATGTTAATTAATCCAATGTACGTTGGACTTCAAAACGTTCAAAACATTCAATTTGATCGCCCGGTTGAACATCTTTATATTGCTTCACACCAATACCGCATTCGGTACCCGATTGAACTTCTTTAACATCGTCTTTATGGCGACGCAACGACTCCAATTCACCTTCGAATATCACCACATTATCACGCAATACACGTATTGGGTTATCGCGCTTGACCACACCTTCAGAAACCAAACAACCGGCAATGGTACCGTATTTAGATGATCTAAATACATCCCTGACTTCAGCAATACCAACAATTTTCTCTTTCGTCTCTGTTCCCAAAACACCGGTTACAGCAGCTTTCACCTGATCAATGGCTTCATAAATAATACTGAAATAGTGTAAATCCAAATCACTTTCTTTAATGGTTTCACGCGCCACTTTATCCGCACGTACATTAAAGCCAATAAGAATCGCATTTGAGGCTGCCGCTAACTGGGCATCGGCATTATTAATACCACCAACACCTGATGAAATAACTTTCACCTCTATATCTTCATTAGAAATACCTTGTAATGAATCTCGTAACGCTTCTACCGAACCTTGAACATCCGCTTTAACGACAATGTTCACAACTAACCGTTCTGCTTGCCCCATTTGTGACATCAGGTTTTCAAGTTTGGCGGCTTGTTGACGTTTCAGACGGGTTTCACGTTCATGTTCTCGGTGTTCTTGAGCAGCTTCACGTGCTTCTTTTTTGTTTTTCACAACTAAGAATTCATCGCCTGCTAAAGGTACTCCGGAAAGCCCCAATACCACCGCGGGTATCGACGGGCCGGCTGATTCGATCTCTTTGCCGTTTTCATCAATTAAACTACGGATTCGACCAAACTCTTCACCACATAAAATCATATCGCCCTTTTTCAAGGTGCCGCCTTTGACTAACACAGTCGCTACCGGACCACGGCCTTTATCTAAGGATGACTCAACCACTATACCTCTGGCTGCTGTGTCTTTGACAGCTTTTAATTCCATTACTTCGGCTTGTAGTGATATCGCCTCTAAAAGCTTATCAATGCCTTCACCAGTATGAGCGGAAACTTCCACAAATTGGACATCACCACCCCAATCCTCAGGAACCACTTCTAAACCGGCCAAATCTTGTTTTACTCTATCCACGTTTGCTTCAGGTAAATCAATCTTATTAATGGCCACAATAATAGGTACACCGGCGGCTTTGGCATGTTGGATACCCTCTTTTGTTTGGGGCATCACGCTGTCGTTGGCAGCCACGACTAAAACAACCAGATCGGTTACTTGTGCACCACGAGCACGCATAGCGCTAAAGGCCGCATGACCCGGGGTATCAATAAAGGAAATGACTCCTTTATCTGTTTTCACATGATAGGCGCCAATATGCTGGGTAATACCACCGGCTTCATCCCCGGTTACTTTGGTTTTTCTGATGTAATCAAGTAAAGATGTTTTACCATGGTCAACATGACCCATTACCGTAACCACTGGTGGGCGAACCTCAGCATCCTCTGAATCAACTTCTTTTTCAGTCTGCTCCTTCAGTATTTCGGTTTTGCTTTGAACCACAGCTTCTTCGGCTTTATGGCCAAGTTCTTCAACAACTAACATTGCGGTATCTTGATCCAACGGCTGATTTATGGTTACCATCATGCCCATATTCATCAAAACTTTAATAATGTCCGTGGCTTTTATAGACAACTCTTTGGCTAAATCCGCCACATTGATGTGCTCAGGAATGGCAACCGTTTTTACCATCGGCGCTTCCGGTTTCTGGAAACCATGGACTTCGCTGGTGGCAGTGGTTACTCGTCGAGCCACACGGCCTTTTTGTCCCTTTTGACCTTTGACATGTAATTGTTTACGACCATAACGGGTGTCTTCAGTGGTACTGTCCGCTTTAGGTTTCTTACCTCGTTTACTTTTCTCAGCTTCTTTGCGCTTACGGTTTGCCCGTTCTGCAACTGCTTTCTGTACTTGTTGAGCAACCATTTCTTCGTGGCGTTTTTTCTGCTTTTCTGCATCACTCAAGCCATCATCAGAATCCTCATCAACATCCGATTGAGTTTTCTCATCTGACGCTTCTGTATCTGAAGTACTGTCAATTTCTTCTTCGGCTGATATTTCAGCCGCCTCATCATCTGCAAGCAGCTCGGCTTCTTCTTCAGTTAAAGACTCTTGAGCCTCAAGCTGACGTGCCTGCTCAGCTTCTTGCTCGGCGGCCAACTCAGCTTCACGCTGTGCTTTAGCGGCTTTTTCTTTAGCTGCCTCTTCGGCTTCAAGTTGGATACGACGTTCATCCAACGCCTTCCGAGCTGCATCCCGTTCCTGCTCAATTTCGGCCATTTCAGATTGGCTGGGAGCATTCGAACGCTTTTTCTTTTTAACTTCAATGTTAACGTTTTTAGTTTTTGAAACACCGGTACCACTACTGACGCGCAATACTTCTTTAGAGGTTCGCTTCAATACCACTTTTTTCCGAGGAGACAAACTTTTCTTTTCTTTGCCATGTGATCCACGTAAGAACTCCAGCAATTTGATTTTGGACTCATTATTAATGGTATCGTCTTCTGATTGCGCTGGAATATCGGCACTTTTTAGCTGATCCATCAGCTTTTCAGTGCTAATTCCAAGTACTTTCGCGAGTTGTTTTACTGTTACATCTGACATCATCAGTCTCCTATTATTCGGTTATTCGAACCAGTGTTGTCTGGCTTCCATAATCAATTTTGACGCATCTGCTTCCGATAAATCAGTAACAGCCTGCAATTCATCCGTGGCCAAATCGGCCAAATCATCTCGAGTCCTGATGCCTTTATCAGCCAATATATAGGCCAATTTGTCATTCATCAATTCCAATTCCAATAGGTCTTCTGTTGGCTTTTTATCTTCCAGCTGTTCCTCTCTGGCAATCAGTTGCGTTAACAACGCATCTCGAGCTCGACCCCGAAGCTCTTCAACTAAATCTTCATCAAATCCATCAATAGCCAATAGCTCACTGCGATCAACATAAGCAATTTCTTCGACAGAAGTAAAGCCTTCTTGCACCAATAAAATGGACATATCTTCATCGACGTCCAACTTAGCCACAAACTCTTTCACGTATTCCATCAGTTCAGCTTCGTTTTTCTCTTCCGCCTCACCGGTTGTTAACACATTAATTTCCCAACCAGTCAGCTCACTGGCCAGTCGCACGTTTTGGCCACCACGACCAATGGCTTGAGATAGTTGACCTTCCAATACTGCCACATCAATGGTGTGCTTTTCTTCGTCAACCACAATCGATTCAATTTCCGCCGGTGCCATCGCATTGATGGTAAATTGTGCGGCATTTTCATCCCACAAAATAATATCGATACGCTCTCCACCCAGCTCATTGGCTACCGACATAACTCGAGAGCCTCTCATACCAACACAGGCACCAATTGGATCAAGTTTTTTGTCATGAGAAAATACCGCAATTTTGGCACGTTGACCCGGATCACGAGCAGCACCTTTTATTTCTAAATATCCTTGTGAAATCTCCGGCACTTCAATTTTAAACAACTCAATCATAAAGCGCGGATCGCGACGCGATAACGTTAATATAGGTCCGCGATTTAAGGTGTTTACTTCAATCAATAAACCTTTTAAACGATCACCATTTTTTATGTTTTCTCTTGGGATGCCATGCTCACGTGGAACAATGGCTTCTACACCCCCACCAATATCAATAAAAACGTGGCCGCGTTCAACCCGTCGAACAATCCCTGACAGTACTTCACCAATGCGATCTTCATAGGTTTCAACTACTTTTTCACGTTCCGCCTCACGCACTTTTTGAATAATAACTTGTTTCGCAGTTTGTGCAGAAATACGACCAAACTCTACCGACTCCATTTGCTCTTCAACAATATCACCAACCTCAATGTCGGGATCACTTTGTTTGGCTTCTGAGAGTGTTATTTGTCGAGCTTCTTCTTCTATTTCATCATCAGCAACCACCGTCCAGCGACGGTAACTTTCATACTCACCGGTGTCGCGACTAATTTCTACACGGACATCCATGTCTTCATGACTGTCTTTACGGGTGGCCATTGCCAATGCCGCTTCCAAGGCGCCAAATATGACTTCTCGACTGACATCTTTTTCGTTGGAGACACTGTCAACAACGTATAATATTTCTTTGCTCATTTTTTTACTCCGTCAAACTGCGGCTGTAGTCGTGCTTTCATTACATTATTCATAGCAAAAGTATAGTCCCCTTTGTCATCTTCCAGGGTAATCTCTTCGCCTTCTACTTGTTTAATAAAACCTTTTATTTTACGAGAGTCGTTCACCGGCTGGGCTAATTTAACCCGGGCGATTTCTCCTATATACTTAGAAAAATGCTCAACACCAAACAAAACCCGATCCAAACCAGGTGAAGAAACTTCCAATATATAGGCACTCTTAATAGGATCTTCAACCTCTAACAATGCGGCAATTTCACGACTGCAATTAGCGCAATCATCCACTGTGATGCCACTGGCATGATCAATATAGATACGTACTAGTGCTGCATTTTTTTGTGGCAAGTATTCGATGCCCCATAATTCGAAGCCCAAATCTTCAACCACGGGTCGAATCATATCTGTCAATTGTTGTTGTTTCATCTTTTCTTTAAATCAACTTTATAAAATTTTTATTCAGCAGGCATAAACCAATACGGTCAATGCTCATTATGCGCTTACCTGCTTTACAGGTGAATCCGGACGGAATTAAGGCCGGCCAACGTCAGCGCATTTTTGCAGCTGCTGAGATGGCTATTGATGCTGATAAATCAGCAGATGCAAGGTTAACGTACTCGAATTTTCTACATTTGCTGCAACTAAAAAAATTCGATTGAAGCAAAAAAACGAGTTCGTTTTGGCAACAAAAAAGGCTCCACTTGGAGCCTGATTTTATCGCTAAATCAATTGGTTGCGGGGGTAGGATTCGAACCTACGACCTTCGGGTTATGAGCCCGACGAGCTGCCAGACTGCTCCACCCCGCATCATCAAGACGAGCTATTCTACTATAAAAATCTTCATTTGCAACCGTAAAAGACAATTAATACACAATTAACACATCTCCTACTTCGTCATAAAAAAAGGGCGGTCATTGACCGCCCT
>Ga0079224_100000176_pt1 | contig 53400 bp, 38 predicted proteins | sample Stecom2015_FD_80414 | JGI IMG/M metagenome (GOLD analysis project Ga0079224, IMG submission 80414) | Agricultural soil microbial communities from Utah to study Nitrogen management - Steer compost 2015 | ecosystem: Environmental > Terrestrial > Soil > Agricultural land | place: USA: Utah... | reverse complement strand
ATTGTTTTGAGGCTTTTTTGTTTTTAAAATTTTTAACTTAAAAACACACAATGATAAAAAAAACTGTCCCCTGGGAGAAGGGACAGTTTTAACCGAAGAAGATGCTTTTTTTATTTCAGAAGGAGCATCTTTTTGGTATCTGTAAAATTATCTGAAGAAAATTTGTAATAATAAATTCCAGAGCTTAAACCCTGTCCATCAAAATGTATTTCATAATTACCCGGATCAACTTCCTGATTAACTAATTCAGCAACTTTTTCTCCTATGGAGTTATAAACATTAAGCGTTACAAAAGATTTAGCAGGAACAGAATATTTAATTATAGTTGAAGGATTAAACGGATTGGGATAGTTCTGTTCAAGTGTATATTTGTCTGGTGTCAGATCAACTTCAACAATAATTATATTTGAATAAGTGAAAGACCCATCAAAATCAATTTGTTTTAGTCTATAGAAATATTTTCCGGGAGATAATTTAGTATCAATAAATGAATATGAATTTGTTTCAGTAGTAGTACCATTACCGGGAACATAACCAATCTTCCGGAATTCAGAGTTGAAGGTCCTTCTCTCAATTTCAAATCCCTGATTATTAATTTCAGATGCTGTTTGCCAGTTTAGGATTATGTTATCATCTTTACAAATAAATGAAAAAGAAATTAGTTCAACAGGAACACCGGCATTATTTGTTCTTAATATTGTTCCATCAGCACCAACTGCCGTTCCATTATTTCCATCACTAAAATGAACACCCATTAAAGCAAAACTGTAGTTGCTGTTTTGTTTTACCCAGGTAATACCACCGTTTGTTGATCTGATAATAGTACCGTAACCACCTACAGCCACGCAATTGTCAGGGGTAGGAAATGAAACCGCTTCCAGGTTTACATCTACACCGGAAGAGTGGGTAGTCCAGTTCTGTCCGGCATCCGTTGTTCTGAGAATTATTCCCGCATCACCTGATATTACACCATTGTTCAAATCACAGAATGAAACAGAATAAAGGTAATAAGGTGAATTTGTGGATTGCCAGTTATTGCCTCCATCGGTGGTTTTAAGAATTACACTCCCCTCGTAGAAGAAGCCGACTGCATAGCCATTATTAGCATCAATAAAATAAATATCTTTTAGAGGATATGTTGTTCCCGAATTTTGAGGAATCCAATTCTGTCCACCATTTGTTGTTTTAAGAATTGTACCGTTGCCACCGGAAGCCCAACCAGTATTAATATCGGTGAAGAAAACAGAAAATAAATATTCTGAAGTACCACTTGACTGAGAGAACCAACTTAGTCCACCATTTGTTGTTCTAAGGATAGTTCCATCTGATCCAACAGCAACAGCATTAAGTTGATCAACTAAAAAGATGTCATATAGAAAAGCATTTGTACCACTTGACTGGACTATCCAATTATTACCACCATCTGAAGTTGAAAGAATTGTACCAAATTCACCAGCTATCATTCCGATATTAGGATTTATGAAGTGAACACAGTAAAGCCAGTTAGTTGTGACTGAACTTGATATAGCCAGCCAGTTCTGCCCGCCATTGGTTGTTTTGAGGGTCGTTCCAATTCCACCAACAATTAAGCGGTTATTTAAATTATGGAATGCTACACCATGCAACCACCAGGTGGTACCACTTGCCTGGATATTCCAATTGTCGCCTCCATTGGTTGTGTTAAGAATAATACCGGTACTGCCGACAATAGTACCATTGTTTATATCAAAAAATTTAATACGGTTTAATGCATTTGTAACACCACTGCTTTGTATTAACCAGCTATTTCCCTGATCTGTTGATTTAAGAATAATACCTTCTTCTCCTACAACCCAGCAGGTATTTCCAATTAAATAAACAGAACGTAACCAGACTGTACTAGTATATTGTGTTTGCCAGTTAGCACCTCCATCAGTGGTTTTAATTATGATACCGGTACCACTCCAATCTCCTCCGACTGCAAAACCAATATTGGAATCGATAAAATAAACAGAACTAAGGTGTTTAGTAGTACCACTTGATTGAGCAGTCCACGTAACTCCACCATCAGTTGTTCTTAAGATTGTTCCGAAATCACCAACTGCAGTTCCGATATTGGTGTTGATGAAATGAACACCACTTAAAATCTGAGAAGTACCGCTTGATTGAGCAGACCAGCTTGCACCACCATTTAAAGTTCGTAAAATAGTTCCATCCATTCCCACCGCGGTACCAATATTAGCATCGGTAAAACAGACAGAATAAAGCGGACTCAAAGTACCGCTTGTCAGATTCATCCAGGTAATACCTCCGTCGGTTGATTTTAAAATTGTGCCGCCATATCCAACAGCTATAGCAGTATTTGCATCTATAAAAATTATATCCTCGAGATCGTTACCCTGAGGAAGCGGGTTCTGCCAGAACCATTGTGCATATAAGTTACTAACACATAAAAAAAGTGTTGAGAAAAAAAGACTAATTAATTTTAAGGAATTACACATATTCCCCTCTGCAAATTATTTATAGGTTATGATTTTTAGTTGACTATACCCATTTTCTTTTTAAACTCTTCAATTGTAAAAGCTTTTTCCCAATAAGTTTCAAAAACAGCTTTTTGTGCTTTTGCAAAATCAGGATGATCAACAACAATTGTAGTAATACTGGGTTTTAAAGATACACGATCGTTAAGAGCTAACATTGTAATTGTTTCATCACTTATAGCAAGTTTCATGGGAAGTTTATCAATGATGCGACACTCTTCACCAATTTGCTGGTATTTCTCTATAACTTTTATTAATCCGGTTATCTCTTCGAGATTTAATCCTTCATATTCATAAATACATTTATCAATAATGTTTTTACTTTTTAATAACTCACTCTGCACATCAATATTATTTTCAAGTGAAGCAGTATATGGAGGCTTGGTAAATACAAGAATTTCATTTTTGGTATTTCTCTGAAAATCATTCCAACGTTCTCTTATTTGTGCTAAATCTGTTAAGGTTTCAATGTAATCTAAAGGTTCACTTTTATTTAAATTATTTTTATGAAGTTTATCTAATTCATTTTCCAACATTACGGCAGCTTTTCTTTTCTGTTCAATTTCCGTTTTTTTCTTCTCCTCAATTTCCTGTTCATATTTTAAAATTATATTTTGAAGAGCGAGGTTAGGTTTTATACCCCTGTAAATCTTTACACCATTTTTATATGATTCACTCACTGCACCTTTATGAATCAGGTTTTGAAGTATATCATAAATTTTAGTGCGGGTAATAGTAGTTATTTTGGTTAATTCGGCTGCAGTAAATTCTTTTCTTTGAAGAAGAGCCAGATAAACCTCAGCCTCACGACGAGATAAGCCTATTGTTTGAAGTTTATTTAAAATATCCATTTTTTCTCATTTTTTATTGTATCCCAATATTAGGGGGTTGTCTCCCTTATAATCGGGGAACAAAAAATAATAACTTTGAATTAAAATTGCAATAGTAACTTTTAAAAGAATTTAGAACATATTTAAAATTCAGAGAAAGGTTAGATTATAAAGTTATTAATCTCATTACAAACAATAGTTCGTTCCATCAGAAGTTTAATTCAACTATTTCTTGTGATGTTTAAGCTTCTATTCTATATAATACCAAATCTTAATTCCTTCATCACTTTTTTTACTGTTGCTAATCATTAACTTCTGAAAAAGAAAATTAACTTTATGTCTGTCTATACAAAAAAGCAAAGCAAGGGGATTATAATTACTGCAATAATTATAATCGGATTATTCCTTCTCTATTCTCTCTCACCACTTTTTGATGCGATACTTGCATCATTTATTATTTATATACTTTTCAAACCGTTGTTCATTTACCTTATTGAAAAGTATAAAATGAAAAGGGTATGGTCGGTAATTTTAATTATTGCTATTTCGTTTCTTATAATCATTATCCCTGCTGGTACCTTCACTTATTTACTTATTGATAAAATACTTTACTTCCAGGAGAATCCTGAAACTATTCATGAAGTTTTAAAATCATTTGAAACAGCTTTGGGAAGAAGTTTTGATCACGATGTTGTTAATGAAACCGTAAAATCAGCCGGAAACTGGATTATAGGTTTATTCCCAGAATTCCTGAATACAACAATGCAGCTAACGCTTACCATAGGTATGATGTATTTTTTCCTTTACTTCATGTATACAAGGTATGAAAAGTTTGAAGCAGCCATTATAAAATATATGCCCTTCAGAGGAAGGAACAGCGCTCACTTTGTAGAGGAATTCAGGAACATGACCTACTCAAGTATAGTTGCGCAGGGTATTGTATCATTAGCACAGGGAATTCTGCTGGGTTTAGGTTTTGTAATTTTTAACATTCCTTATCCTGTTTTTTGGGGAGTAGTATGTTTCTTTGTTTCTTTCCTTCCTGTTGTAGGATCTGCGGCGGTGTTTGTTCCGGCAGGTATAGTTGAAATTGTATCCGGCAATAGCTTTAATGGAATCGGTATTTTAATTTTTGGTTTTATTGCTGTTGGAAATGTTGATAACCTTCTTCGAATGTGGCTTAATAACAGACTGGGGAATATTCATCCTTTAATTACTATAACAGGAATTGTTATTGGCTTACCTTTATTCGGAATACTTGGATTAGTATTCGGACCACTCCTAATTTCTACTTTCATCCTTTTAATTAAAATGTATGAGGCTGCTTATTCCGACAATGTTGTCGAAAAGGAAAGAGTAGTTAAAAGCAGAGAACTGGTTGACTAGAAAAAATTGCATCTTTATTTTTTTCACTATAATACTTTTCAATAGAAATATCCTTATTCAAGAATAAATTTTTGACCTTAAAATATTTTTACCGGGATATGTTTTTTTCGGCATGAATTTTATAACTTGTTAGCTGAATCCGGGTTGTAATAAATAAGAAGACAGGCTTATGTTAAAAGAGAAAGCAAAAATATTAATTGCCGAAGATGAAACTATTATTGCTATTGATATTAAATCAACACTTCAAAAATTGGGTTACCTGGTTCCCGAAATTGCTACTTCGGGTGAAAAAGTAATTGAATATCTGAAGAAGGAAAGACCAGATCTTATTTTAATGGATATTTCTCTGGCAGGTGAACTGGATGGGATTGAAACAGCAGAAATAATCTCACGCAAGTATGATCTTCCAATTGTTTATTTAACTGCATTAACCAACAGCGAAACTTTAAAACGTGCGAGGCTAACCGAGCCTTTTGGTTATCTGCTTAAGCCATTTGATGAAAGGAATCTTCATTCAACCATTGAGATGGCACTCTACAAACATAAAGTTGATCTCGAATTGAAAAAAAGAACAAAAGAACTTGAAGCAGAAAAAGTAAAAACAGATCAGCTTCTTCATAATATCTTTCCTTCTGTAATTGTAAAAGAATTAAAAACAAAAGGTACTGTTAGTCCTAAATATTATGAATCCGCCTCAATTCTCTTTACTGATTTCGACAACTTTACAGATTTTGCTGCTAAAGTTTCGGCAGAAAAACTTGTTAAAGAATTAAATCACATCTTTACAAATTTTGATTTTATAATTGATAAGTATGGTCTGGAAAAATTAAAAACGATTGGTGATTCTTATATGATTGCAGGCGGACTCCCTGATGTTTCAGACGACCATGCTGTACGCATTACTAAAGCAGCAATTGAAATGCAGGAGATTATTAAAGAGGCAAACAGAACAAATCAGTTTGCGTGTAAAATGAGAGTGGGTATTCATACAGGACCCTGTGTGGCAGGTATTGTTGGTATAAAAAAATATACCTACGATGTTTGGGGCGATACTGTGAATATTGCAAAAAGACTTGAAACCCACTGCGAACCCGGTGGCATAAATATTACACTTTCGACTTATGAGTTGATAAAAAATCATTTCGATTGTGAATACCGGGGAACTTTTAAAGCCAAAGGTAAAGGAGAAATGGATATGTATTTTGTAAGATCATTAAAATCACATCCGGTAAATATTTTGTAAATTTACCCAGGCTTTAAATAATTTTAATCTTCAATGAAACTAAATTTATTTCAATACGATCCCGCCTGGGAAGATAAAGAAACAAACAAAAAAAAAATTTTAAATTTAGTTAAGAATAATCCGCCCGATGGGGATCTTCTTATCTTTCCGGAAATGACCCTTACCGGGTTTTCAATGCATCCTGAACTTTTTGCAGAAGATAAAATTGATGAAAGTTTTTATTTCTTTTCTGAGTTAAGTAAAAAATTTTCAATTCATATTCTTACCGGAATAATGGAAAAAGAAAATGAAAAATTTTTCAATACAATTCTTCATATAAATCCTTCCGGCAATCTTGAAGCTTTCTACAGAAAGATACATCCTTTTTCTTATTCAAAGGAAGATGAAAATTATACAGGAGGGGAGCAGCCTGCAATTACTTTTATAAACGACTGGAAGATTGGTTTATCGGTCTGCTATGATTTAAGATTTCCGGAACTCTACCGCTTTTATGCAAAAGAGAGAGTTGATTTAATAGTAAATATTGCCAACTGGCCAATCCCGAGAATTGAACATTGGAGAACTTTATTAAAAGCACGAGCAATAGAGAATCAATGTTTTATTGCAGGAGTTAACAGAGTGGGAAATGATCCTTCATCAGTTTACAATGGCTTCAGCAGTGTTTTTGATCCGATGGGTAAAGAAATTGTTGCAGTAGAGAATGAAGAAAAAATTATTACTGCCGGGATTGATAAAAGCATAGTTGATGAAGTAAGAAATAAACTTCCATTTCTTAATGATATCCGTTTAATCTGATTGATATGTTTAAAAGAAAAATAACTTTTTATGATTGTGATGCTGCGGGAGTTTTATTTTTCGCAAGAATTTATGAACTCTGCCATGCAGCATACGAAGAGATGATTTCATCTTTTAATCTTGAAGAAGATTACTGGAATAATGAAGATTATATTGTTCCCATAATTAAAAGTGAAGCATCTTATCATAAACCGTTAAAATATGGAGACACAGTATCAATTGAAATTAATGTTGCACAATTAAAGTCATCTTCCTTTGAATTGAATTATACCTGCAGAAATGAAAAGAATGAAACTACAAATAAATTAAAAACTGTTCACGTTTGTGTAGCAAAAAAAGACTGGAAGAAAAGACAATTACCAGAAAAAGTTTATAATGAATTGCAAAAACTTACAGCTTAATCTTTTTATTTAAAAAGATTTTTTATCTCCTCTCTTAAATATTTTCCTAATCCTGATTTTGGTAGATGTTCAGTAAATAAAATATTTTTTGGAATTTTATATAAAGCTAATTTTTCTGAAAGGTAATTTTTCATTTCATTTTCTGTCATACTATTTTTTTCTTTAAGAACAATTACCGCGGAAAGAATTTGTCCCCATTGTTTATCATTTATTCCGACAACACAAACTTCTTTAACTTTATTATTTGAAAGGATTGCCTCTTCAACTTCAAAAGGATTAATATTTTCACCGCCTGATACAATCAAATCATTTCTTTTTGCCTCTACAAATAAGTAGCCCTCATCATCAATTTTTCCCAAATCACCGGAATAATAAAAATCATCTTTCAGTTTTACATTAGATTCTTCTTCATTTTTATAATATCCTTTCATCACAGCAGGACTTTGTATTGTTATCTCACCTTCATCTGTTAATACAATTTTATTCGGAGGAATTGCTTTACCAGATGCACCAGGTTTTTTCTTTACTTCATCTGTATCCATAAATGTTACAAAAGATGAAGTTTCTGTTGAGCCATAGACTTTTGCAATCTTCCATCCAAAATCAATTGCTTTAAGAATTAGCTGAGAATCTGTAAATCCGCCGCCAAGCAAAACAGTTTTCAATTCATCTGGAGGAGTTATTTGATTATCAACTATATACATCAACTGATTTGAAACCAGAGATACAAAAGTTGGTTTATATTTTTGCAATGCCTCAATTAAATGCTGATGTGAAAGAGATTGAGGCAATATAACTGAAGCACCAAACATAATTGCACGAAAAAAAATTGAGAACCCTCCGATATGATAAAAAGGCAAAGATGCCAGCCATCTTTCATTTTGATTATGATTAAGTATCTTATTACCAATAACTGCACTTTGAACAAGATTATTGAAGGACAGCATGACAGCTTTTGGCTTCCCGGAAGAACCTGAAGTAAAAAGAATTAAAGCAGTTTTCTCTTTAGAAAAATTTGAAGGAATTACTTCTAAATTTTCAGAAGTATTTTTATAATCAAACCCGACTACTTTTCCATGGAGTGAAATATCTTTTAAGTTTTGTGATTTAATTGTTAATGAAGGATTAAGAAAATTAATTTGTTCAGTTAAATCATGTTCAAGAAGTCTAATATTTAATGGAACAGGAACTGCACCAATCTGCCATAATGATAAAACAGTAATAATAAATTCAGATGAATTTTCAAAAAGGAGGGATACAATATCATTTTCTTTTATACCAATACCTCTGAAATAAGAAGATGTTTTTTTTATTAATGAATAAAGCTCTTTGTAAGTAATATTTTTATTTTCAGAAATGATAAAGTACGAATCAGGATTAGGCTGAACTGACCTTATAAAATCTAAAACAACCATTACTATTCTTTGAATTCAATCTTACCATCGGAAACAGGGAAGGGGTCGGGAACATTTTCTTCATCAAAAAAATCACCTGTAGCAAGGCCATGTGCAAAATCATTATTTATTAATGCGGCAGAATAAACTGCACCAATTCTTCCGATTGCACCTTCAAAAGATGATGTAACTATTGATTCAATTCCGTTTTTCTTCGCAAGGTCGGCAATATTTAAAACAGGAATAATTCCGCCCGTCATCATTGGTTTAAGAATAAGATATGAAACCGATTTATTAAAAATTGCACTCTCTGCATCTTCAGGTTTTCTTATTGATTCATCCGCAGCAAGAGGGACTTTTGTTTTCTCTTTCAGAACTGAAAAATCATTTAAATCTTTTACAGGCTGTTCAGCATATTCAATATCAAATTGCTCAAGCCTGTTAAGATAATCCGCTGCTTCATCAACATTCCATTTTCCGTTCGAATCAATTCTTATTTTTATTTCACTGCCTGCAATTTTTCTAATTTCAGAAATTACATTAAAATCATCCTCAAAATTATCTCTGCCTGTTTTAAGTTTTAATGTTTTAAATCCTTTATCTAATAATTCTTTTGCTGAACCTGCTGCTTTATCAACATGTTCCAGACCAATCACGCCATTTACAAAAATTTTATCTGCTTGTTTTCTTTTTAATAATTTCGAAATGGGAATTTTCTTTTCATTGCTTATTAATTTTAGAATTGCAAGTTCAAGTCCGCATTTTAATGATGGAAGATTATTAAATTCATTAAGATTTTCTTCAATACTTAATTCGATATTATTTAAGTCAAGAGATAATTTTAAGTTAAGATTGGCAAGAGCTTTCTCTGTTTCTTCATAAGTTTCAGAACCAAATTCGGGGAGGGGGGCAGCTTCACCAATTCCTATTGATTTATTTTCGCTTTTCAGGATTAAAATAAAACCTCTGCGTACTGTGATAGTTGTACCCGATGTTTGAAATGGCTTTTTAAGTTTTGCAGAATAGGGTGTGTAAGTAAGCTGAAGATTATTCATAATATTAATCCTGTAGAAAACAGAATTCCGTACAGAGCAGAAAGTTTAGCTGTAAGCTCAAGTGTTTTATTTAATTGATGACCATCAAGTGTATAGAGCATCTTTATAATTTTAAAAGCTACAGGCAAGGTAAGATATGGAAGAAATATCCATTCATTAAAATTAAACTGAAGAAAAAGGATAACAGGCGTAACAAATGAAACAACAATTAAAAAAACAAACTGGTACTTTGTAAAAGTTTTGCCGAGTATAACGGCAAGAGTATTTTTTCCTGCCTGCCTGTCTTCATCAATATCACGGTAATTATTTACAACAAGAATATTAGTAATTAAAGCTCCTACAGGAATTGATGAAATAAATGAAGGCAATGATATTTCTCCTGTATGAAGATAAAATGTTCCCATTGTTCCGATTAAACCGAAGAACATAAAAACAAAAATATCTCCGAGCCCGTTGTAAGCTAAGGGATATGGACCGGCTGTGTAAGCAAGTCCTGCAAAAATTGAGATAACACCGATAATTAATATTATAGTACCACCGATATAAACAAGATAAAGCCCGAGAAGAAAAGCTGTTAGAAATGTTATAAAGATTCCTGCTTTCATTTCTTTGACTGATATTAAACCGCTGGAAAGAACTCTTACAGGACCTTTTCTCTCGGCAGTATCAGCACCTTTAAGATAATCGTAAAGGTCGTTTGTAAAATTTGTTCCTATCTGAATAAGAAGAGAACAAACAAGTGCAACAAGTGAAATTATAAAATTGTACCTGCCAAGATTAATTGCCAGTGCAGTTCCAACCATAACAGGTACAACAGCAGCAAGAAGAGTTTTGGGTCTGCTTGCGAGTATCCACGAATTGAGTTTGTTATTTTCTTTCAATTAATCCTCTGTAATTAGGGAAGCTTTGGAAATTTTTTGAAATCGGGTTTACGTTTTTCAAGATAAGCATTTTTACCTTCCTGGGCTTCCTCACTCATATAGTATAAAAGTGTTGCATTGCCTGCGAGTTCCTGAATACCTGTTTGTCCGTCAAGTTCAGCATTGAATGCTGATTTTAAAACACGAAGTGCCATTGGACTGTGCTGAAGAATTTGTCTTGCCCATTCAACACCTTCTTCCTCAAGTTTTTCTACAGGAACAACTTTATTAACCAGGCCCATATCAAGTGCTTCCTGTGCATTGTACTGATTACAAAGATACCATATCTCGCGTGCTTTTTTTTGTCCCACTATTCTTGCAAGATAGGAAGAACCAAAACCACCATCAAAGCTTCCTACCTTAGGACCTGTTTGACCGAATATTGCATTATCAGCTGCAATAGTTAAATCGCATACAACATGAAGTACATGCCCTCCTCCGATTGCATAACCGGCAACAAGTGCAATAACAGGTTTAGGAATGCTGCGAATTAATTTTTGAAGGTCGAGCACATTTAAACTTTGTGAACCTTTTTCAGATTTATATCCTTTATCTCCTCTTATTCTTTGGTCTCCTCCGGAACAGAAAGCATATTTACCATCTTTAGCAGGTCCTTTACCTGTTAAAAGAATTACGCCGATTTCTTCATCAATTCGTGCATCAGAAAATGCATCATACATTTCCAATACAGTTTCGGGGCGGAATGCATTTCTTACTTCAGGCCGGTTTATTGTAATTTTTGCTATACCATCCATTTTTTCATAGATGATATCGCTGTAATCTTTAACTTTTTTCCAGTTGAAATTCATATTAATCCTTATTAGTAATGAACAAAAATATTGAAAATTAAAGACAATTGGGAATTATAAACTTTGAAAAGATTTCATTAAATATTTATTGAGGTGAAAAGAAGTGTAATAAAGTATGAATAGGGGAGATATCCTAATTGCTTTCTCTTCCGGTGCTGCTACCCTCCATAAAAAATTTCATTGGATTTGATGTTGTTACAATTATTCTTGTTATGAGCTTGTTTAATTCTTCCAAATATATTTTTCATTTGCTTCAGGTTTTCTCTTCTTTTACATGCTCATTCTTTTCAGATTTTTCTTCAGTCCATAAATCATGTCCGCCGAATTCAAGACAACAGGAGCCCATTTCGCAATAACAATCTGTGCAAAGGTGCTTATCACCTAAATCATACGCTCCGAATTTTCCGCAGTAATCACATGCTGCTTCGGGATCATATTTAATCTGGTTACTCATATTAACCTCCTTTAATTACATAAATAAAAAAAGATTAATCAAAATGAAATGCATTTATACAGAAAAATAGGTGATTTGCAATGATATGATTAATGTTATAAAAATAATTGATATTCACATTAATGCTTTAGTATTGTTTTCATTTTTTTACTTGAATAAATTGTTGTGCAAAAACTAAACTGTTAGATGGATGGCTGTTGAGCTTGAGAATTATAAAATGCTTGTTTGTTTTTTACTTCTGGTATTTGTCAATTATAATCTGACTGCACAACAATATCCTATAACTCATTATACAAGAGATAAAGGATTAGCCGGCAATCAGGTGCTTGCAATATTCCAGGACAATAAAGGATATATGTGGTTCAGCACATCGAGGGGGTTATTTAAATATAATGGGAGAGAATATAAATCAATTGGTAAACGAGAAGGATTAAAAAGCAACTGGCAGTTTGATATAATTGAGGACAGCAGGGGGAATATATGGGTCTCTGATAATAAAGGTGTCGATAAGATTACAAATGGTAAAGTAGAAAACTGGATACTTAAAGAATCTGAAGACAGGTTTGGAATTTATATCGATAAATATGAACGTATATGGGTGTTCAGTACGGTTTATCCCGGAGACATTTTTTATTTTTCAAAATCTTCTTCAGGAACAGATTCTCTTCATAATTTTTCTGAAAAATTTAATTTTAAAAACCAGGCAGTAATAAACATAACAGAAGATCAGCACGGCGGTGTATATTTTCTTACAAGGAATGGGAAGCTATTTAGATTTTTTGCGAATGAAATCAAAGAAATTAAAATTGATGAACTCCCATCTGCAGGCATCACTTATGCTTTTTTCGATTCTAACAATAATTTTATTCTCTGCTCTACAAAAGGGGCAGGATATATTTCTGCTAAAAACTTTGCTCTCCTAACTGAAGGAAGTTCTGGTTCAATAAACTGGATTATTAATTCACCTGTTATCTTCGGATTACAAAGCAGGAAGGGTAATTTCTGGTTTGCAACACGAGGGGATGGATTGTTCCGTGTTTCGCCGCCGTCAAAAAATCTTAGTTCAAATCTTTCACAAGCTAATATTATAAATATAACAGAGCAGAATGGTTTGTTAAGTAACGTAGTCTTTAATCTTTTTGAAGACTATGAAGGTAATATCTGGATTGGTCATCCGACAAAAGGTGTATCTAAAATTTCAGCATTAATGTTTAGCAATTATGGTGAGAAGGAGAATCTTAAAGCAAATGCTGTTTTATCTGTTAAACAGATGAATGGCGAAATATTCTGTTCAACTGAAAACGGTTTGTTCAGGTTTAAGGATAATAAATTTGAAAAAGTTGATCCATCAGGTTCTCATTCAAATCAAACAATTATGTGTATGCTTCCATTATCAGGGGAAATATTTCAGAACAAAACTTTGCTGCTTGGTTCTGTAAACGGGTTATACACTTTCAATCAAAACAGTATTAAATACCTGGGATTGAATAAAAAAGTTATCCGTTCTTTAATGGAGGATCATTCAGGTAAAATATGGATAGGAACTCACCAGGGACTTTTTTTAATGCAGGATGATCTCATAATAAAAGAACAGGATTTTAATATATCAAACGAATCAATAGGGAAACTTTTTGAAGTAAATAATAAAGATCTTTTTGCAGGAACTGAAAAAGGTTTATTCATTATTGAAAACGGAACACTCCCTTTTGAAAGCAAAAAAATAATTACTCCCGATTCGGCTGTTACATTGTTTAACGGTTCTATATTAAAAGAAAGCATAAATGATATAATTTCAGATAAAGATGGTAATATTTTGATTGCAACAAGGAAAGGTCTTGCAGTTATAAATAAAGAAAATGAACTAAATAATATTATTGATTTAAATAATCTTGATGTTGTTGTTCTTCATATAGATAAAAGGAAACAATTATGGGCAGGAACTTCTTCTGGTTTATATCTTCTTAATAAGAATAAAACCACAGATGGGTATAAAGTTGTTGCGCATTATTCAAATCATGAAGGATTAGCTTCAAATGAATTTACAGTAAGCGGAACTATTTATGAAGATTCAAAAGGGAAAATATATTTAGGTTCGTATGAAGGTTTAACTATTCTTGATCCATCTGAAGAATCAATAAGCAGTATTACTCCTAAATGTTATATCGCAGGATTAAGGACAAACGATTCAACTTTTTCCTATCTGAGTTCGGCAATAATTGAACTTCCGCAGCATCAGAGTAAAGTAAGTTTTTTATGTGAGGGTTTATCATTTTATAAAGAAGATGCTATCAGGTATGAATATTATCTTTATCCTGTCGAAGAAAAATGGTCAAACACAACTTATAACTCTGTAATTACTTATGGCTATCTTGAGCCGGACGAATATACTTTTTATATAAAAGCAGTAAATCAATTTGGAATAGAAAGTGAGCCGCAGGCACTTTCTTTTAAAATTCTTGCCCCATTCTGGAAGCAGCCCTGGTTTATAATTGCTGCAATAATCATTCTTGTATTTGTAGGGTATGGGGTTAACCAATACAGGCAAAAACATATTTTAAAACGTAATCTGCTGCTTGAAAAGATGGTAAAAGAAAAAACCAGTGAAATAGAGGAGAAATCTATAAAACTTGAAGAGAGCAAAATTCAGATTGAACAGCAGTATAAACAGTTAGTTGAAGCACAAAAAGAACTTGTCGAAAAAAGAGAACTTGAAAAAGCACATAATGAAATCCAGCTTCTTAAAGATAAGCTTGCAAAAGAAAATATATATCTGCGTGAAAGGCATGGTATTATTCAGGAAGCAAATTCTATAATAGGAAGAAGCAAATCAATCCGTGAAATAAGAAAAATGGTTGAACAAATTGCAAAAACTGATTCAACCGTATTAATAACAGGCAATACCGGAGTCGGTAAAAATCTTGTTGCCGAAGCAATTCATGATTTAAGTTCAAGAAAAGACAGAGCTCTTATAACTGTTAACTGTGCTGCTATACCTGAATCACTGGTCGAAAGTGAATTATTCGGGCATGAAAAAGGATCATTTACAGGAGCAACCGAAAAACGTGAAGGAAAATTTGAAGTCGCCGATGGCAGCACAATTTTTCTTGATGAAATAGGTGATATGCCTCTTACTGTGCAGGCAAAAGTTTTAAATGTTCTCCAATCAAAAACTTTTACAAGAGTAGGCAGCAATAAACAAATTAAAGTTAATGTAAGAATTATAGCTGCTACTAATCATAATCTTGAAAATCTTGTTAAGGAGGGAAAATTCAGGCAAGATCTCTTATATCGTATAAATGTTTATACAATCCACATTCCGGATTTAAAAGAAAGACCTGATGATATTGAACCGATTGCAAAATATTTTATTGACCGTTATTCAAAAGTATTGAATAAAAAAATTACAGCAATTACAAGAAGCGCATTAAATGTATTGCAAAGTTACAGCTATCCCGGTAATATTCGTGAACTTGAAAATATAATTCACAGAGCAATCATAATTTGTAAAAGTGATATAATATCAGATGAAGAAATAATCATACAGGCATCTTCTCCCTCAATGAATAGTAAACTACACTTTGATTGGGGTTCAGATAATTTCAAAACGCTTGAAGAAATTGAGCGTATGTATATTAAAAAAGTCCTTGAAAGTGTTAATGGAAAGATCAGTGGAAGTACAGGTGCCGCTGCAATACTTGGACTACATCCAAACACACTCCGTTCAAGAATGGAAAAATTGGGGATATCTGAAAAAACTAAAAAAGGCTAATAGTTCCATTTAAACAATATTTTATTTCTGTTCTGTTTTATCCCTCACGAAATCTCGTAACTCACGAAATATCGTAAAAATATTTTTTTGCAAACCTCTCATTTTCTTCAAAAATTCAAATGTTCCCTTTGGTATGAATATTAAGAACAAGGCATTAAATAAAAATAAAAATAAGAGTTTATGTTTTACTTAAATAGTGTTAATGAAGAAAAACAACTCATTCTATTTATTGAAGGACGTTTGAATTCATTTGAAGAAATAGAAAAGATTGTTTCAGAAACCCTCAGCTCTAACAATAATGATAAAACTTTAGTTATCGATCTTTCTAAAACAGATTCTATAAATGAAAAATGTTTAAAAGCATTTCAGCAGCTTGGCTTAAATCATAAACTTGAATTCCGGAACTACTCTCTCTATATCGGTACATTGTTGAATGACTATGATCTTATTAAAATAAATTCAGACAGTAATGAACTATAGAAAAAATAAGAATAGACTTGGAGGGTCTATGTTAAAAAGAATTACAATTATAAAAATATATCTGTTGTTCATTTTTTTAATGAATTCATTTCTCAATTATTCATCTGCTCAGGTTCAACTCGACTGGGTAAGAACTTATCAGGGACCCATAACAGGTAGCGGAATAGATGTAATGACAATTGATGAAAACGATTTTCTGTATGTGTCAGGTGTAAGTGTCAGTTCGGCAATTGCTTATGATATAGCTACCATAAAATACAACAAGTATGGTGATTCACTATGGGTTAGAAGATACAGCAGTAATTCACAATGCCAGGTTAATGATATTGAAGTTGATAATAATGGTAATGTTTATGTTACCGGGTATTCTCTGGTTGGAGCAACGCCAAAAGCATTAACTATAAAATATGGGCAAAATGGTGAAGTGCTTTGGGAGAAACTTTATGATAGTTCTCCAGACAACAGATCAATTGGTGTTGGAATTGATCAATCAGGGTATGTTTATATTGCTGGTAGTAGTAATAAAAATGGGACAGACTGGGGAGTTGAGGTTGTTAAATATAATCCTGATAACGGAGATACTATATGGACTGCAAGATATGATCAATCAGAAAATAGTGTCGATATTCCAAGAGCAATGGAGGTTGATTTATCGGGTAATGTTTATGTATGCGGATCAGTTCAATCCGATTCTCTCTATTCTTTTCTTGTTAAATTTAATTCAAACGGTGAAAAGGAATGGGCTTCACTTTATAAAAGACCTGGAATACAAGGAGAGATTTACGGTGAAGTTTTAAAACTTGATGCTGCAGGCAATATTTATTTTGCAGGGCATTGTTATAATGGTCCGGCAACCTTTGTTGATTATCTAATTGCTAAATATAATCCCGATGGAAATTATGAATGGATAACAACATACAGTAATACGAATAATGGAATTGATGAAGCATATGATTTAGCCGTTGATGAAGCAGGGAATGTTTTTGTAACAGGGAAATCATTCATTGGAGGAGGGGGTAGCAGCAATTATGATTATCTTACAGTAAAGTTCTCACCAAATGGTAACCAAATCTGGCAGGCACGTTACAATAATGATCCTGAGGGTCCAACTCAGGATGAAGCTTATGCAATTGCTGTTGATCCTTATGGCAACAGCTATGTTACCGGTGTAAGTAGTAAATCTCACCTGTATAATAATGAAGGTTTTGCAACTGTAAAATATGACAAAGACGGCAATGAGGTCTGGAGAATAAGACATGATGAATGGTGGTATTGCTTCGGATTTGCAATTGTAATTGATTCTGATAATATGCCTTATGTGGGTGGACGTATGACATCTCAATTTGCTCTGTTAAAATATTCACAGCCGCCTGTCCCTGTTGAATTAATTTCTTTCAATGCTGTTATAAACAATTCTTCAGTTGAATTAAAATGGTCAACTGCAAGTGAATCGAATAACAAAGGATTTGAAATTGAAAGAAGTCGAAGGGATGGAAAATGGGAGATGGAAAATGGAATTTGGAAAGTGATAGGATTTGTTGAAGGGAAAGGAACAACAACTGAACTGCAGATCTATTCATTCATTGATGAAAATCTTCCGACAGGCAGGTATCAATACAGGCTTAAGCAGATTGATTTAGATGGAACATTTGAATATTCAAACATAATTGAAGTTGAAATATCATTACCTGGAGAATTTTCACTAAGCCAGAATTATCCTAATCCATTCAATCCAACCACAAGTATTGAGTATAGAGTAGGAAGTATTAAGAAGGTAACACTAAAGGTTTACGATGTTCTCGGCAATCAGGTAGCAGCTCTTGTTGACGAAGAAAAAGAACCTGGAGTATATGAAGTTGAATTCAATCCGGGAAATCTTTCATCAGGAGTTTATTATTACAGATTTAAAGCCGGTGATTTTGTTGAAACAAAAAAGATGATTTTTATAAAATGATATTCAAAGAAGAATAAAAAAGAAAAAATAAAATTAATAAAAATAATTGAAGCAGCATCTTATTTAATCTTCTTATAAAACGAAAGGAATAAAGATGAAAAAAACTTTCCGGTATTTTCTTTTTATAACAATTGTTTTTTTATTCAGCATAAAATCTTATGCTCAATGGGATTTAATATGGACAAGCCAAAACAGCGGAACATCTAATGCTCTTTATGGAACTTTCTTTACAGATGAAAATAATGGCCTCGCTGTTGGTGCAGGCGGTACTATCTTAAAGACTACAAATGGGGGAACCGACTGGACAACTCAATCAAGCGGAACAACTTCGGACTTAAGAGATGTTTTCTTTACCACCAGCAATACAGGTTTTGTTGTAGGTGCTGATGGAACGATACTAAAAACTACAGATGCCGGATTAACCTGGAATTCAGTAACCAGTGGTACAACTAATCAATTAAATAGTGTTTTCTTTACTGATATAAATTCAGGTTATGCAGCAGGCAATTCAGGTACCGTCTTAAATACAACAGATGGCGGTACAACCTGGAATCCGCAGGCCAGTAATACAACCAGCAGTTTGAATGATATATTCTTTTATGGTGCAAACAATGGAACTGCTGTTGGTGTTGCAGGGAGAGTTATAACTACGACCGATGGTGGAATTACATGGGTTGTTCAGACCAGTGGAGTTTTTAATGGTTTATCAGAAGTTTACTATACCAGCATTGATACAGGTTTTGCTGTAGGCACTTCAGGAAGGATTATCCGCACGACAAACAGGGGGGAAAATTGGAGTTCATTATCAAGCGGTACCTCTGCTACTTTTAATGGAGTTCAGTTTGTTAATTCCAATATGGGTGTTGCTGTTGCTGCAAATGGTATTATAAGAACCACAACTGATGCAGGTTTAACGTGGAATGCTCAATCAGTCGGAACAACAGATCATTTCTATGCTCTTTTTTTCATTGATGAAAATAATGGAATAGCTGTTGGCAATAATGGAATGATCTATAAAATATCAGGTGAAATACCTCTTACATCATTTTCAGAAACTTTTGATACAACTGCTGTTCCTTCTTTACCTGATGGATGGACAGAACTATTGCAGGTTAACCCAAACAATACTGTTGCAGATGTAACAACTACAATTCATAATTCTGCACCTTCCCAGCCAAATGCTGTTTATATGATGAATGGCGGGAATATGGGGCAGCCCGATACAAATGCTTTTGTCGCACTTGTTAGTCCTTTGGTCCAGGTCGGAGCTGAAGGAGCCACATTAAAATTTTATTGTACAGGAAATTTTCCAATTATCATTGGTAATATGTCAGATCCATCTGATACTTCGACTTTTACCCCGCTGCAGCAAATTTCATTAACACCTGATTGGGTACAGCATACGATTTTCTTAACAGAGCCGGGAAATACATACTTAGTTTTCAAACATAGTAATGTATCCCCTTATATGATTTTATTTTTAGATTTAATTGAATTCTCACAGGGAATAATTACTACGCCTTCTGCTCCTTCTAATCTTACTGCATTTGCAGATACTTTTTCTGTTGAATTAAACTGGGTTGATAATTCTGATGATGAAACCGGATTTAAAATTGAAAGAAAGGATGGAGATTCATTAAGTACTAATCCTTTTGTGCTTATTGATAGTGTATCATCTGATATAACTTCATATACGAATACGGGACTAGCACATAACTCAACATATACATACAGAGTATATGCATTTAATTCAGCTGGTAATTCAGATTTTAGTAATCTTACACAAACAACTACTTTAGCACTTCCACCGGTACCTTATCAGGTAAAATGGATTTGGCAGAATCCATTACCCCAGGGTAATTTACTGAATGATGTTTGTTTTGTCGATGAGAATAATGGATTTGCTGTGGGATATGCCGGAACAATTATAAGAACTACAAACGGCGGTTTGAATTGGAATATTCAACCTACCGGAACAATGGCTGATATAAATTCTGTATCCTTTGTTGATGCAAATACAGGAACTGTAGTTGGAGACAGCGGAAAAATTTTCAGAACTACTGATGGCGGAACAAACTGGATTAGTCAATCAAGTGGTGTTACAGTACATCTTTATGGTGTTTCCTTTACAACTGCTGATGTGGGTACCGCAGTAGGTGTATCGGGCACAATATTAAAAACAACTGATGGCGGAAATAACTGGGTTCCCCAGGTAAGCGGCATTTCAAATACTTTGAATGATGTTTTCTTTACTGATGAAAATCATGGAACTGCAATCGGTTCTTCAGGAAGAATCCTTAGAACAACTGATGGTGGTAATACATGGGTAGCTCAAACAAGCGGAACTAATTTAATACTTAACGGACTTTGGTTTGTAAATACTGATACCGGTTATATCGCAGGGAACTCGGGAAGAATTTTAAAAACAACCGATGGCGGAAATACTTGGAATACACTTTCAAGCGGGCTTTCAAATAATCTGTATGCAGTTTCATTTTCAGATGCAAATAATGGAACTGTAACAAGCAATGTTGGAGTAATACGCAGAACAACTGACGGCGGTGCTACCTGGTTTTCACAACAAAGCGGAACAGATAGCTATTTGTACGGAGTATGGTTTACTGATGTAAACACTGGTACTATCGTTGGTCAGGCCGGAACAATTTTAAGAACTACCGATGGTGGAAATAACTGGATTAGTCAGACAGAAGGTACCACGGAAAACCTTTATGGTACTTTCTTTTCAAACGCATATAATGGAACGGCTGTAGGTACAGGTGGAACAATTGTAAGAACAGTTGATGGAGGCAGAAGCTGGATTCAGCAGACAAGCAATACAACTGCCACACTTAGGTCAGCATACTTTACAGATGCAAACACAGGAACTGTTGTTGGTGCTTCAGGAACTATTAGAAGAACAACTGACGGCGGTAATACATGGATAAGTCAAACAAGCGGTACTACTGCTCAGTTAAATGGTGTTTACTTTTTTGATACAAATAAAGGACTTATTGTTGGTCAGGGCGGGACTGTCCTGAAAACCACAGATGGCGGAAATACCTGGAATAATAAAAATAGCGGAACTTCTTCAACTATTAACAGTGTTTCATTTGCTGATGAGAATACAGGAATAGCAGTTGGTGTTGGCGGGCTTATTATAAAATCAACTGATGGCGGAGAAAACTGGTTAGCTTTAACAAGTGGAACAACCAATACACTTTACTCTGTTTCCTATGTTGATCAAAATACTGCTGTTGCTGTAGGCGGCGGTGTTACCAGCGGATTAATCCTGAAAACAACTGATGGCGGAAATTCATGGTTTGAACAGGGAACAGGTTTATCTCTCTGGCCTTTAAATGGTGTTTCTTTTACAAGTGTGAATAATGGAGCAGTAGTTGGTAATTTCGGAACATTAATTACTACAACTAATGGCGGAGATACCTGGCAGTTTGAGATAAGTGGAACAAGTAATGCATTAACAGGAGTTCATTTTACTGATCACTTTAATGGAACTATCATCGGAGTTGGAGGAACAATTCTCAGAACAGCAGTAAGCAGTTTACTTCCTGCAGCCCCATCCGATCTTATAGCTGTTGCAGACACTTTTTCTGTTGAATTAAACTGGACAGATAATTCAGATAACGAACTTGGATTTAAGATCGAAAGAAAAGATGATTCGCTTCATATACCCGGAGTTTGGGTATTAATTGATTCTGTTTCTGCAAATGAAACTTCTTACACTGATTCTAACTTAACTCCCAATACTGCATATTCATACAGAATCTATGCTTATAATGAATATGGTAATTCACAATATAGCGATTCAGTAGGAACAGTAACTTCTGTTCCTGTTGAATTAATTTCTTTTACAGCTTCAATAACTGATAATAATGTTCGCTTGGATTGGACAACTGCAACAGAAACTAATAATAGGGGATTTGAAGTTGAAAGAAGTCGAATGGAAGATGGAAAGTGGAAAATGGAAGATGGAAAATGGAAGGTAGTTGGTTTTGTTGAAGGGAAAGGGACAACAACTGAACAGCAATTCTATTTATTCATTGATGAAAATCCTTCTGCAGGTAAGTATCAATATAGATTAAAGCAAATTGATTTTAATGGGCAATATGCTTATTCAGATGTTATAGAAGTTGATGTTTATTTAATTCCAAATGAATATGCTTTATATCAGAATTATCCGAATCCTTTCAATCCTTCTACAGCAATAAAATATGCATTACCTTATGAAAGCAGCGTGAAAATATTAGTATATAACATTCTTGGAGAAGTGGTTGAAGTTTTAGCTAATGAAGTAAAAGATGCCGGGTATCATACTTATACCTGGGATGCATCAGGATATTCTTCAGGAATATACTTCTGTTTAATTGAAGCAAAATCAATTGATGGGAAGGAACCTGATAATTTTGTTGCTGTAAGGAAGATGTTATTAGTTAAATAATGATAGTGGAATAAGGCTCATTACCTAAAAGGCTGACTTAAGTCTTGAGTCAGCCTTTATAATTTTAAATTGCAGATAAATTAATTTCATCAAAATGATTTTAAGAAATTATTCAGCACTTCTATAAATCTTTTTGTTTCTTCAAGATGTATGTTATGACCGGAATTCTTTATGATTTTATGTTCGGCATTTTTAAATTGATTAACAATTTTACTGTTTATATCAGTAAATTTTGTATCAAGCTCGCCTGTTATTAAAAGTGTTTTTGTTTGAATTGAATTAAGCTGATTGTAAAGAGCAGGCATTCTTCCTGTGCCAAAACCACGTAATGAATTTGCAAGTCCGGTTTTATTATTATTTAATCTTGATTTTCTCAACAACTTTCTTTTTTCCTCGGAAAATCTTCTTAATGTATTAAAGATTTCCATGTCCATCCAGAATTCAGCAAACTCTTCCAGTGTATGAGTTTCAATATACTTCGCAATCTCTTCATCTCTTGCAACCCGTTCGCTTCTTAATTTTTCATCTTCAATTCCGGGAGTAGCACTTTCCAGAATGAGTCCCTGCAAAAGTTCTGAATGTTTTACAGCAAAACTTAAAGCTGCCCTTCCGCCCATTGAATATCCGGTAAGAATTATTTTTCTTTTAAAAACCCCTGTTATGATTTTGTAAAGCTGATTTATTATTGAATCAGCAGTATAAAGCTCTTTATCAGCAGGTGAACTGCTTTTGCCATGTCCTATTAAATCAATACCTGCGGAAGAAAATTCTTTGTTTAAATTTTCTGCTACTCCTGTCCAATCTGCCGAAGAGCCTGCAAACCCATGCAGGAAGACAAGAATGGGTTTATTGTTTTCAACAGAATTGAAAAAATCTATATTGAATTTTATTCCGTCGGTTTCAAAAATCATGTTATCAGGGAAAATAATTTATGAGCAAACTAAATATCAGCAATTAATTCATTAACTTCATTCCAGTAGGTCTGCCTTAATTTGAGTGAGGCAGCAGCATCGGTTTTAATTTCAAGGACAGAAAAATTTTTTCTCTTTAAAGCAAGATTAAATTCATCTTTAAAACTTTTCCAGATTTTAATAAGAGAATAGTTTCCTCCGTATCCTTTAACGAAAGGTTCGAAGTTAAGATTATGCGGTGCGACAAAAAATTCTTCAAACACTTTCCCGAATCTGGAAACAGGAAGCACTTCAAAAATACCGCCGCCGTTGTTATTAATTAAAATTATTATCAAAGGTATTTTATATTTTGAAGCAGCAAGAAGGGCATTCAAATCATAATAAAATGCAGAATCCCCTGTTAAGAGAATTGTAGTTTTTTTATCGGCAGCAGCGAGTCCCAATGCTGTAGAAGTTATTCCATCAATACCGCTCGCACCGCGGTTATTAAATATTGTAATATTTTTTTGAGTGACCGGTGCGAAATAATCAAAATCTCTCACAGGCATACTGTTGGAAATCATTAGATTGGAATTATCGGGAATAAGATTAATAAGCTCTTCAATAATTCTGCACTCATTAGGAAATTTTGAATTAGAAATTATTCTCTCTTTTACTTTTAAGGATAATTTATCTGCTTTATCAAAAAGATTAAGCCAACTCTCATCTTTCTTTTTAATTTTATTTGATTCAAAATGTTCTATCATTTTTTCACAAAAGATGTATGGCTTGCAGGCGAAAGATGCATTGGATCTGTTAGCAGGGTCAAACCAGTCGCCGTATTCATTAATCATAAACCTGATCGCATTACATTTTTCAAGATAAAGCTCAAGCGCTTTTGAAGTTACGGTTCGTCCGAACTGCAGAATTATTTCAGGCTGATATTTTCCATTAAAAAAAACAGATCTCAAAAATCCTTCAAAGCTGAAAAGAATATTTTCTTTATTATGTTTACCAAATCTTAATTGGGATGCACCATCAGCGAGAATAGGGTAACCAAGAATTGATGCAAGCTTCTGGCAGTTTTTATGAAAGCGTTCGTTATAATTTTCAGGTCCTGCAATTATTAATCCTTTTCTTAATCTTGATGTAAAATCAATAACTTCTTTAAACCATTTTTCTGAAGAAATATTTCTTCCGTTCTCTTCAAAGAGTTTTTTCTTATCAGGCAGAACCATTTCAGCAGTTTTAATTACATCATCATAAATTTCATCGGTGTAATCATCAGGTTCAAAAGGTTTTCTGAAAGGGAAGTTTAAATGAACAGGACCTTTTGAATGAACAAGACTTTCATACACTGCTCTTTTAGCAACTGCTTTTATATGCCTTATTCTTCTTGGAATAGGCTCGGGCAAGCCAACATCAACAAACCATCTTATATGATTTTTATAAAGATTATTTTGATTTATGGTTTGATTTGCACCTGTGTTTAATAATTCGGGCGGACGGTCTGCCGTACAAACAATTAAAGGAACTCTCTGCTGGTAAGCTTCAATTATTGCAGGGTAAAGCTCTGCTGTAGCAGTACCCGAAGTGCTAACAACAACAACAGGCATATTAGTAACTTTTGCAATTCCAAGCGCAAAGAATGCTGAAGATCTTTCATCGATATGAACAAAGGATTTAATTTTTTTATTGTTGGCAATTGCAAGAGTTAAAGGTGTATTTCTTGAACCGGGAGATAAACAGGCATAATTAATTCCGATTGAAGTTAATTCATTTATAAATGTTTCTGCCCAGAAATAATTCCGGTTAATCTTTTTTTTCATTTAAGATCGTTCTGAAAATAGAGAAAGTATAGGTTTTAATTTCATTTCTGTTTCTTCAAACTCTGTATCAGGAACAGAATCTTCAACAATTCCGCACCCTGCATAAGCAGAGAGTTTATTTCCTTTTGCAACAGCAGATCTTAGTGCAACTGCAAACTCGCCTTCACCATTTAAATTAAACCATCCTGTTATGCCTGAATATAATCCGCGTTTCTGCATCTCTGTTTTCTTTATAAAATTGAGTGCAGCTTCTTTCGGATAACCGCATACTGCAGGTGTTGGATGAAGTTCTTTCAAAAGATTCATTACGCTAACATCTGTCTTCATAACTGCAGATATTTTAGTTGAAAGGTGTTGAATATTTTTTAATTTTTTTACAGATGGATTTTCATCAAAAGAAATTTCAGCAGAGAAATTTCTTAATGTCTCTTTAATATGCTCAACAACGTAGGAATGTTCTTCTATATTTTTACTGCTTTTCAATAATTCATTTTCAAATAAAATATCTTCCTCGTTTGTTGCACCTCTTTTTGCTGAGCCTGCGATAGCATCGACAATAATTTTCTTATCATAAATTTCCGCAAGTGATTCCGGGGTAGCACCAAAAAATGTTGAATTACCTCTGTGGAAAGCAAAGATAAAACAATCAGGATATTCTTTTTTTAAAGAATTTAAAGAATGTGAAAAATTAATTGTTGAAGAAATAACCAATTCAACTTTTCTTGAAAGAACAATTTTTTTTATCTCATTATTATGAATTTTTTCAAGTGCTTCATTAACACTAAGCTTCCACTTTTTTTTATCCTTCGGAGATAATCCATTTGAATTTACAATATGGAGGGAATTATTTATTACATCGTTTTTAAGATTATTAATAATTGAGATTTTTTTCTCAAACTTTTCAGATAGCTTTATTTTTGATAAACCGTGTTCAACAAAATAATTATAAATGATATAATCTTTGCCGCTGCTGTTACAGAAAATAATTTCAGGAACAAACCAGCTTGAATCATTATAATCTTTCCAGTCATCATCAGAATGTTCAACAGTAAATTTCATCGCTCCTGCAAAGAGGGGAAAAATTTTCATATCTAAGTTAGATATAACATTTCCGGATAACTCTTTAATTTTTTTATCTGTCGAAGAAAATCTTGCCGGACCATTTTCATCAATTGAATAAACCTGGTCGAGTGAAACAAAAGACAAATTCCTTTCAGGAGAAGAGAAGTAAAATGAATTCTCAGATGATTTAAGAATTGAATCCAGTTTATCTTCAAATTTAAAATTTATTTCCGAAGCATAACTAATAAGGCTGCCTTGTTTTACTTTTTTTTCGGCTGTTATTTCAGAAAGGAATTGGGAGAATGAATCAACTAATGATGTACTATTAAATTCCATTTAAAACAATAATTATGAGACCACTAAATATAAATGATAGGTAAAAAGTTTCAAATTACAGTATAATTGAAGATTAATAGTTGATATCATCCTGAATAGTTTCAAGAATTCTAAGATAACTCTCATATCTTTCATAAGTAATTTCACCATTTTCAACCGCTTTTACAACTTCACAGCCAGGTTCGTGATAATGGGTACACGTGTTAAATCTGCAGTTATCTGCATAAGGTTTAAACTCAATAAAATAATGGCTGACATCTTCTTTTCTGATTCCAAAAGGATCAATTTCTCTTACACCGGGTGTATCAATAACATAAGTATTTTCATCAGCTTTTATTAAAAATGATGTTACAGTTTTATGCTTACCTTTATCAGTAAATGAACTTATCTCACCGACTTCAAGATTTAAACCGGGAAACATACAATTGAGTAAAGAAGATTTGCCACACCCGAATGCCCCCAAAAAAGATTTTTATATCCCTTTACTTCATTTTTTAATTCATCAATCCCTGCAAGTGAAATTGTACTTGTCGGGATAACTTTATATCCAATATTTTTATAAAGCTTTTCCCAGGATTTAAAATTTTTTTCATCATCAAGATCAATTTTATTTATGATTATAATAATATTTAATCCTGAACTTTCACCTGCAACAACAAATCTGTCAATTACTTTGTTATTAAACTCAGGTTGAGTTATACTGCTTACAATAAAAAATTTATCTATGTTAGCAGCAATTATCTGTTCGAGTCTTTCACCGCGGAAACCTGCACCTCTTATTCTTGGAGCTTTTCTTGAAATATAATTTTTTCTTTCTTCAACTTTTGTTATAACTCCGGAACCATCTTCATTTAGTTCAAACTCAACATAATCTCCAACAATAACAATATCTGTATGATAAAGTTTATCTTTTTTCAGACTAAAATCTTTTTTGAATTTTCCCCTCAGGCTGCAGCGGATTAATTTATCTTCACCGGATGGTAATACGTAATAATCTTTACTTTCTATTTTACTAACGAGTCCTTTAATAAAACCTCCTTTAAAATAAAAAAGCACCTTAAATGAAAATAAGGTGCTTTGAAATTCTAATCAAATTTTATCAAAAGCGATAGATTCCGGTAATCATAAATTTACTTGTTGAAATTTCCTGGAAAGTTCTGGAAACATTTGAACCATAATTATCACCGTAATCTTCCCACCAGCCGTAGGCATAAGCAAGATCGATTCCTACTGTTTCATCAGCCAGGAAACCAATGCCTGCAGTAGCATATTTCCTGTTAAACTCAGATGGATCGCCCTGGTAAGGAGAGGGTATAACGAAGAAACCGCCTCTGATTCTTAAACCCGTATTGGGTATTGTGTATTCCAGACCGACATTGTAATTAAATACTGCTCTTAATTGATCTTTAATTGCTCTGTTATTTTCATCAGCAATTGAACCCAGACCGGCTACATCTTCAAATTCTGTCTGAGAGTAATCTATTACTGTTCCCTGAGCACTAAGTATTAATCCTTTATAATTGTATGAGAAGCCTGCCCCAAGTTCAAAGGGAGTTATAATATCATATTCAACTGCGTCACTATAATCATTTTTATTTAACTCTGGTCTGAAGCCGGTTCCAAACTCACTATATCCTTCAACTCTGAATTCTTCTTTAATATTATATGTTTTTGGAAATTGAACTGTTAAACCGAAACGTGCATCATTATTAACCTGGTAGAGGATACCAAACTTTGCATCCCAGCCAGAGATTTCCCAATCTAAAATTCTGTTTAAATAAAATGTAAGGAAATCTCTGCTGTCCGGTTCATCCGGTGCGAGAACCTGTTGATAAATATTTCGTGTATCGTCTTCATAATATTGATTATCTGATTTGAAACTGCCTGAGATTATATTCAGGTTTAATCCTAAGAATAAATTCCGGCCAACTTCAATTGCTCCTGAGAATGTCCAGTTATTAATTCCGCCATCGGAAATAATAGTTCCGCTTTGATTAAGTCTTCCTGAAATAGGTGTTTGAAATGCGGAATCAGTCAGGAATAAATCATAAGGAATATATGTATCAATATTCAGATCCTGAATCATAGAAGTATTGCCGCTATTAAATCCATCAAATTTAAGAGCGCCTGTTAGATCTTTTGTATTATGGTAAGATAAAGCAAATACAAGGCTTCCTCTTAAAGTTGGGAAGGGGAATGCAAAACTTAACCTGTTTAATGCAGTATTACTGTTTGAGTATGAAGTTGTATTATTAAAGAAGTTTGCATCATTGTTATAACTCAGATGAGTAAGCCCGCCTGCAAATTCAAGTCTTTTTAGAAGACCGAATCCGGCAGGATTAAAGAATGATGCTGCACCATCATCACTCAAGCCGATGTAGCTGTTTCCCATACCTAATGCTCTTGCACTAGAGCCTAATCCGGGGACAGTTACTCTTAGTGCGTCATTTATGTTTTGTGCATTTGAAGTGACTGAGGTTAAAAGAATTAACCCCAAAGATATTATCAAGAATTTAAAGAACGATTTCAACATTATCTTCCTCTGCCATTGTTTCTGCCGCCGTCGTTGTTCCGGACTTTATTTTCACCGGACCCGGAACTCTGACGAGTGTTATTGTTTGAATTATTAGAATCAACTTCAGTTTTTCCAGAAGATGTTTTATCTCCTTGGTTAGAATTATCGGTACCTGAAGTTGGGGGTACGTAAGTTCTGGTTGGTGGTGGAGTAGTTAAAACTTCTCTACCATCATCAGAACTGTTTCTGCCATTACCCCTGTTTCTGAGTGAAGATGTGGATTCATCTCTTTCATAGCTTTCATTATCGTTTCTGTATTTAACCGGGGGAGCTATTGAAAGCCACCAGGGATAATCATAATAATAATAGTATTCATCTGAATAGTATGAATCATAATATTCATAGCTGCTCTCATCAGGGAAATTATCCTCGGGAGTCCACAATATTGTATAACATCCGTTAGCAATAAACGGGAGAATTAAAAAGAGAACTATGAATCTTAAAATATTTTTCATTTTTATTACCTTGTCCTTCTACCGGAATCTCTGCTTCCGCTGTTTCCGCTTCTGTTTCCACTATTAGTATTTTCTCTAGGAGTATTATTCCTTGGAGGACTATAACTCTTTGGTGTATTATTTTTTGGAGGAGAGTAACTCCTCGGAGTTTCTCTTTTTTTCGGAGGAGTATAATTTGGTGATTTTGTTCTCCTCTCTTCTCTAACAGAGCTTTTTCTTTTATCCCTGTTTACTTCTGTTCTTTTAATATCCTTTGGAGGAGTATTTTTTCTTTCCGTAGAAATTTTCCTCTCTCTTTCAACAGAAGTTTTATCTCTTTCAGTAACACCCCTTTTATTAGTGTTACTGTTACGTTCAGTTACACTGGTTCTCGTTGGAGTTTTAAATTCAATATCATCTCTTGAACGGGTGCGGTTTAAGGTTCTGTCATTAATATTGGTTAAAGTACCTCTTGAAGTTAACCCTGATCTTAAACCATCGTTATTTCGTAAATGTAAACCTGCAGTAGTTCTTTCTTTATAAATTGATTTGCCCCTGTAATATCCATAGTAAGGATAATAATGACCCCAATAGTAATATCCCGGGTAATAGTAATGTCCGTAATAGTAAGGATAATAAATTGTTCCGCACCAGTAGAAAGGATCCCAGCAGAACGGATCATAATACCAGCCCCATCCGTAATGAATTCCTATTGAAATTGTGGGATAATAACCCCAGTAATATCTTCTGTAAAATGGGTAACCACCATAATAATAGTTGTGGATTTCTATATTATTATCTTTGTCATAATAATATTCCTCATCAGAGTAATATTCCGACGTATCTTCATATTCACTGTAATATTCCTCTTCCTGTCTCTCTTTATATTTTTCATAATCCGAGGGCTTCATAGCAAGCTGTGTGTAACAGCCTGTAAGGAAGAGAGAGGCGACAATTAACGTTAAATAAATTTTTATTTTTTTCATTTTTAAACTCCTCCGGTAAACAAAATCTTAAAATAACTCCCTTAAAGATGCGCAAAAATCAAGCCTGATTAAAGGAATAAAAAACTGCCGGTGATTAAAAAAAATTGAGATGATTTAATTCTCATGTCTATTTAATTAAACTTTATTGTTCATTTAATAAGACAAGAGAAAGTTTAATTTGGTTTTATGATATGATGTAAATCAGAAGATACTTTTTATGTACTCAAATCTTAATGCCCTGTCGGCTCTGGTTGGATTTAATTTTTTATTATCAAGCAAATCTCTTAAATCAAAACCTATTGTAAAACCATCTCCTAAAGACCATCTTAAACCCACATTTAAATACCCGTTTCCACTGCCGAATAAATTTGTTGAGTTATCGTTTAAAGTAAAGTCGTAATCAATAACTAATGAAATATTCGGACCGATTGTTTTTTCAATTCCTGTCATAAGATTTAAAAAATTATCACCATCATCATCTTCAAGTGTATAATTGGCTGAACCATGAATACAGAGAAAACCAAGGAATGCAAAATTTTTACTTACTGCTGCAAAGAAACCGGGGGACTTAAAAGTATAACGGTTTTGTTTTTCAAAATAAGTTCCTTTGCCCTGTGAATCAAAACCTAATGTGAGCGAGGGAAGTGTGATAGATTCATCTATAATTCTGAATCTTATATTTACACCGGGCAGAGGGTACCAATCGGGATTACCTGCCCCGATTACATTACTTCCACCGTAAGAAATACCAAAACTTATATTATCAAAAGCACCTACTTCAAGTCTTGAGATTAAAGTACCTCCGGGAAGAATATCGGAGACAATTCCAACAAAACCTTTATTTAAAATTCCTGCAGTGGGCATATCAATTAAATAGCGGTACTGATATTGGGCTTTGTCTCCTGCAGTACCCTGAGGAAAGTGAAAAGTAAAAGGTATAAATATGAACAGAAGTAAATATCTTTTCATTTGATATTAAAGTTAATAATTTAATTTTAAATCCGAAATCTCAGGTAAAATTTGGATAAATAAATATTTCAGCAACCATTGGTAAAAGAGAAAATTTTGTTTTTATTTTGACTACAACTTTTCCTGTCTCAGACTTTGCTTTTAAAATTAATTTTCCGTTCTCGCTATCATACTTAACTATTTCAACAAGATTTTTCCCTTCCTGAATTTCAAATTCTGCAGGTGAATTTCTAAACAAAGCTTTCCATCCAAAACCATTAAGAGGAATTACAGAAATTATTATAGTTGATTGATTGTCTGCAAATAATTTATCCGGCTCAACATTTACAGTTGTTTCATATATTTTTACGAAGTATTGATAAAAAAGAAAAAAAATGATTAATGAAAGTATTATTACTGTATAAATAATTATTCCCTTTTTCTCCATTAAAAAATAAGGTCTCTTCTTTTTGTTCTGATAATATACTGCTTGAGATTTGTTATAACCTGGTTAACTACATTATCAGGTACACCATCAAAATGTTTTGACTTTATTCTCATATCACACTGGTCATTAACATAATCTATAACTACAAAAATATTTTTATTTGTTAAAACAATTTCAGTTGAGAAGAAATCAAGCCCTGTAACTTTTGCAATTATTCTAGTTTTCTGAAGAAGTTTTTTTAATCCATAATTATTCATTTCTTCCCAGGATAATTCTTCATAAATATGAGTTAGGTCATCCCACCAGACTGCAATAGGTTTACCGAAAGCCCAGAAACATCTGAACCATGCTCTTCTGCCATCAAGCATAGTTGGATAAATTTTTTCCTGGATAAGATATTTATCATCAAGATTATTAATTCTCTCTTCAAGAATTTCTCTTAATGTTTCTGCTCCTGTAACAACACCAACACCGCCGCCTGTAGTATTGCATGGTTTTATTATAAATGGTCTGCCAAGTATTGAAAGGTCTTCAACAGTTAATCTTATTTCTTCAAGTTCGCTGTGAGGGGGAATTATGATTGAGTAAGGAACATTCAACCCGGCATTCATAAATTCAAGATGCATGCTTGCCTTATCAATTGCATGCTGAACTTTTTTGTATGGATTAATAATTATAGTTTTCCTTCTGGTTAATAATCTTGCCAGTTCATCAAATGAAGAATCAACATCCGAAGCCCTGTCAAGATAAAATCTGAAACCAAGTTTTCTGTTTCTTACAAGCTCAGTTATCTCTTCTACATTGTATTCTTTGATAATGAATGTAGTAAGACCATCTGCCTGCAGTTTCTGTTCAATCATTTCAACAAAATCTGTATCATACTCCCATACATAGGAAATTGCGAGGTCAAATATTTCCATATTCTACTATGTTTTTACCATAAATTTGTTTGCTATATTTACAACAGCCAATAGCATAATTGTTGTTAATTAGATTAATGAAAATTAATTCTTTCAAAGATTAAATTGTAATTTCAACAAAACTATTTTGCCTTGTTATTATTTTAAGGCTATAATATTTTTTTCAGGTCACATGATAAAATTTATTACATTTATTACAATACTTACACTTCTTTCAGGTTGTTCATCACAGGAAGTTCTGGTAAGAGAAGTTTTTATTTCACCGGAACAGGAAGAAGAAAGACCCCTTACAGATGAAGAAAAAGCTCTTCAGCATTTTATTGATGGTTCAATACTTGAATCAAAAGGGGAACACGCTGCTGCTATTCTTGAGTTTCAGGATGCTTTAAGGCTAAATCCAGGCAGCGGAATTCATTATGCTCTTGCCAAAAATTATTTAATGCTGAATAAAATACCTCTTGCAATTCAGCATTCAAAAAAATCATTGGAGCTTTCTCCTGAAGAAGTTGAATATTATGTCCTGCTTTCCGATATCTATTATGCAGCTAATCAGTATGACTCTTCAATTGCTGTTCTTGAAAAAATTATTGAAATGGACCCTTCCAATATAAATTCTTATTACAAACTTGCCCGGCTTTATGAAAACTCCAAACCTCTCCGTGCAATAGAAATTTATAATAAACTTACGGATATAATTGGTGCTGACTGGAGTGTTTTAATCCGTGTTGCAGAACTTCATGAAAAACTTGGTAATTTAAAAGAAGCTGCTGAAGCTATTGAAGAATTAATTTCAATCGACCCTTCAAATACTGCAATTCAAAAACTTCTTTCTGAAGTTTATATAAGGGACAGCAGGAATGATGATGCTTTAAAAGTTTTAAATGATATAATTGAACTGAATCCTGAAGACCTGGATGCCCGCGACAGAAAAGCACAAATATTAATTCAGCAGAATAAATGGAAAGAAGCTGCAGAAGAATATGATTATATTCTAAGTCAATCTGATATTCCTCTTGAAGCAAAACTAAGAGTTGGGGCTTCTTTTTTTGCACAATCCTTAAAGGATACTTCTGCATTAATTCCTGCTAAACAATTCTTTGAAAAAATTAATGCTGATACTACAGACTGGGAAGTTAAGCTTTATCTTGGTGCAATTGCTTTAATGGAAGATGATACTTCATCTGCAAAAATAAATTTTAAAACTGCTGCAGAACTTGCACCAATGAATCCGCAGGGATGGATAAACCTTGGAGGAATATTATTCGATAATGGTTATTATAAAGAATCAGCATTTATAATGGAGGAAGCTGTTAATCTTCATCCTCAGAATTTTGTTATTAACCTGATACTTGGATTATCATATTCACAATCGGGAAAACACTCTGAAGCAGAAAAGTATCTCAAGGTATCTACCGAACTTAATCCTAATGATTTAACTGCTCTCTCTGCTTATGGTTATACACTTAACCAGTTGAAGAGAAATGAAGAAGCAATTGAATATATGAAGAGAGCATTGGAGGTAAAGCCCGATGATGTTAATCTTCTTGGAACATTGGGATTAATTTATGATTCAATGGAAATGTGGGAAGAATGCGACAGCACTTATGAGCGTGCATTGCAGATTGATTCTTTAAATCCGACTGTAAATAATAATTATGCATACTCACTTTCTGAAAGGGGAATAAGGCTCGATGAAGCGTTGGCAATGGCTAAAATAGCTGTTGAAGCTGAACCATTGAATACTTCTTTCCTCGATACAATCGGCTGGGTTTATTTTAAATTGGGAGATTATGAAAAAGCTAAAGAGTATCTTGAAAAAGCCCTTGAACTTGCCGGAGAAAGGGTCGTTATAATGGACCATCTTGGTGATGTTTTATTTAAAATGGGTGACAAAAATTTAGCCATGGAATTCTGGCAAAAAGCTTATGAGCTTGATACAACAAATAATCTTATAAAAACAAAAATTGAAAAAGGCGAAATTTGAAATTACTCTTTGCAATCATACTTGTTATATCATCTTTTCTTTTAATTCCGGGCTGCGTTCCTTCAAAACCTGTTGATGAAGTTGAAATACTTCCATCTGAAAGATTAATAAATAAACTTGAAGTTAACAGGAGAAGAATTAAAAGCTTTGAAGGCACCGGTGTTTTGAATGTAAGAGCAGATGGAATTAATCAGAGTGCATCATTTAGAGTTGTACTGCAGAAACCTGATTCACTCTACTTAACGATAATGGGTCCCTTTGGAATTGAACTTGCACAAGCTGTAGTGACAAATGAAAATTTTATTTTTTATGATGCACTTCAGAATACTGCTTACAAGGGGAAATTAACAAGTAATATTCTCCAGGAAATTTTTAAAATTGATTTATCATTTTCCGATTTAATGGATGCCTTTATCGGTTCAGTAAATCTCACTGATAATCTCTATACTCAGCCGGATAAATATAATATTGATTATGATAAATATGTTCTAACATATATTGATTCTATTACCGGCAGGAAAACAATTTACAGGGTAGATATCCGCCAGCTTGGAATTACCGATTATTATGTTTTTGACAGTGACGGATATGAACTGATCGAAGGGAAATATTCCCAGTTTGACCTTCATGAAAATGTTGCTGTTCCTTATAAGATTGAAATTCAGAATAAGGAAAGAAACCAGCGTATTGTTATTGAATACAGAAATATTTCTGTAAACAAAAAAAATATTACAATTGATTTTGTACTCCCTAATGATGCAACAATAATAGAATGGTAAAGAAATATTTTTACATATTTTTCTTTTTTTTGCCTGCCTTTACTTCATCTCCCCAGGAAGATATCAATAAGAAAAAAAGTGAACTCGAAAAAATAAAAGATGAAATTGTTTCACTTGAAAATGAAATTAATAAACAGACTAAAAAAGAGAACGAATCTTATGCCGCAGTTGAAAATTATAATAAACAGAGTCACCTGCTTAACAAATTAATATCATCATTAAGAAAAGAAGAGCAGCAGAAGCAGAAGGAGATTGAAAAAAATCAAAATGAAATTAATGAGATCGAGAAACAGATCGAACTTCTCAAAAAAAATTATGCAAAATATGTAACAGCAATTTACAAGTATGGTAAACTGGATGAGATGGCTGCAGTGTTTGATTCTGAATCTTTTGAACAGGCAGCATTGCGAATAAAATATCTTCAGCGCTTTTCTGATAAAAGAGAAAAAGATTTAATTGCCTTCAATGAGTCGAAAGAAAAACTAGTTCTTCTCAAACAAAAGCTAGAAAAAGAGAAAAATGAAAAATCACTTCTTGTAAAAGAAAAAATTAGAGAGGAATCTTCTTTAAAAGCCAAACTAAATGAGAAACAAAAAATTCTGAAAGCAATAAGAAATAATAAATCTGAATTAAAGAAAGAGCTTCTTGCAAAAAAAGAAGCCGAAGAGCAGATTAAAAATTTGATTGCAAAACTAATTGAAGAAGAGAGGAGGAAAGAGGAGCAAAGATTAGCTTCAATTAATCAAAAGAATGAACTTCTTCCTGTTAATGAAAATCCAGTAACACCAGGTTATGATATAAATCTTTCCACAGCAGAGTTTGAATTATTCTCTTCACTTAAAGGAAAACTGATGTGGCCTGTTTCTGGAGGTAAGATAATCAGGAAATTTGGAGAGAATAAAAATAAACAGCTTAACACAGTTACAATTAATTATGGAGTTGATATTAAAGCAAATGATTTAAGTGTTAAAGCTGTTGCCGGAGGTGTCGTCTCTGCTATCGATTATATACCCGGCTACGGCAGTGTTATTATTGTTACTCACAAGGGAGATTACAGAACAGTATACAGCCATCTTTCGGAAATTTATGTTAATGAAGGGGATAGGGTGAGGGCAGGGAGTCTGCTTGCAAAAGTTGGTGAAAGTCTTGAAGGACATATTCTTCATTTCGAAATATGGAGTGCAAGGCAGAATCAAAATCCTGAAACCTGGCTGACAAGACGATAATAATTTCTTATCTTTTCCCAACTCAATTGAAAAATAATAAATGAAAATTGCATTAATCGGGAGATACGGGGAAGGAGATATTGTTCCCGGTCCTGAAAGAGTTGCACGCGAACTTTTCCGGAGTTTAAAAGAGAAAAATGTTGATGTAACTTTCATTGAATATTTCTTCAGCGGGTACAGTGATTATACATTCCTTAATAAAATATTCGGAAGTAAAAAAAATCCGAACGGAACTTTAAGACTGGGCATAATCCCTCTTATAATAAAATTATTCAGAGATGATTTTGATATAATCCATTTTGTTAACAGCCAGCGATTTTTTCTTATTATTCTGTTCCTCAATTCTTTCTTTAAAACAAAAATCATTTCCACTTTGCATGGTTTGCATTCTGATGAGATAAAAAAAATAAAAATCAAAAGAGCATATATTGACAGGCTTGTTGAAAAAAAAATAATTCAGAATTCAGACATTCTTATCTTTCCCTCAAATCTTTTACTTGATGTATTTATCAAAAATTATAAAATAGAAAAGAACAGGTGCAGAGTTATTTATAATGGTGTTAGCCAGGGATTTATTTTTAATAAGAAAGATTTTAGAAAAGAAAAATTAAACTTTATCTATTTTAATTCATTTGGGAAAGGATTAGATAAATTACTCACATCAATTCCGGAAGAATTAATCACGCGTGTAAGAATTTATGCTTTGGGAAATAATTATTTAAACATTCAGCAGAATAAATTTGTAATAATTTTTGAAGGACATTTAAATCATAATTCTTTAAATCATTTTTTAGCTGATAAACATTTCATCATTAAAACTGAATATGAATCATTCTCAATCTTGACTGCAGAATCTATGGCAGCGGGAGTAATTCCAATTGTTTCTGCAAATACTGGTATTAAGGAAATTATAACAAATGGTGCAAATGGTTTTATTTATAATGATAATGAATCACTTACATTTTTATTAAAAGAAATTTTTGATAATAAATATAATCTTCAGGAGATTTCAGAAAATGCTTCAAAAATTTATGATGAATTGAACTGGAATAAAATCAGCGGGAAATATCTATCAGTTTATAAATCATTGTTATGATAAAAGTCTGTCACATAGTAAACCATATTACAGGCAGGGCAGATGGAGTTTATGCACATCTTAAAATGATTTTTACTTTAACAGATAAAAATAAATTTCAGCATTATCTTATTTTCCAGGGCGGGGAAAAAATTGAAAGGGAATTATCTGAGCTTGGTATAAAATTTTTTGTTTGTAAATCTTTAACTAAGAAATTTTCCATAAGAGCATTTAAAGAAATTTTTTCTTTTATAAAAGAAAATGAAATTTCAATTATTCACGCACATCTTATAAAACCTTATGTAATTGCAGGATTATTAAATATTATTTTAAAAAAGAAATTAATCTTTAATTATCACGGACTCTTCATCTACAAAAATGAATATTATAACGTGATAGAAAAATTTCTTTATGCATCTTTTCATTTTATAATTAATTTATGTAAGGCAGCCCATGCGGCGCTTGTACCTTCAGAAAAAAGCAAACAGCTTCTGTTAGATGAAACAAAACTCTTTCCCAAAATTCTGGTTTATTACAACAGCTATTCTCCTTATCCCGAAAAAAATATTGATGAAAATGTTTTAGGAAAAATTAATGAAGTAAAAAAAACAAATCTTATTATTGCAATTGCATCAAGACTTGATTATGAGAAAAGGATTAATGTTGCTCTTTATATTTTTGCAGAAGCAGTAAAGGAGAGAGAAAATATTTCACTTATAATCTTCGGAGAGGGTAAACAAAAAAATGAACTTGAAAAATATTCAATCTCTCTTGGTTTAAAAAACAAAGTATACTTTTATGGTTTTATTGAGAATGTTTCTGTTTATTTTAAATATTTTGATATTCTTCTTTTCACTTCTGAGAGAGAGGGTCTTCCTGTAACAGTGTGGGAGGCTATGGGAAATAAATTACCGGTTCTTTCTCCCGATGTAGGCGGATTTAAAGAAATACTTGCAATAAATAAATGTGGATTAGTTTATTCAAAAAATAATTTTGAAGAGGCAAAAGATAAATTAATTCAATTAATTGATGATGAAAATTTACGGAAAGAGATGGGCGTGAATGGTTTTAAAGCTTTAAATGAAAAATATAGTCCTGATAATTTCAAAGGAACGATTGAGAAAATTTACCTGGATCTTCTATCGTGAAAAGAATACTACATATTACACCTGATTTTAATTATAGCTGCGGCAGAAGCAAACTTGTTTATCTTTATTTAAAATATTTTGAAAAGCATGATCAATATGAAACTCATTTTATAACCAATGGCGGTGATGCATTAGACAGATTAAAAGATTTACCCAAAATAAAATTTACAACTTTAAATTTTTCAACAGGCAAAAAAAATATTTTTTATTACAACAGTTTTTATCGTTCATTAAAAAAGTATGTTGAAAAAAATAATATTGATATCATTCATACACACCACAGATTTCCTGAACTTGTTTCAGTTAATCTTGCAGAGAAGATAAAACTAAAAACAATAACTTCTGTGCATGGTTTTGTTACGGGATATGAATCTAAAAGTTTTAAATCTGATAAAATTATTTCTGTAAGCAAGTCGGGTAAAGAATATCTGGTAAAAAATTTTAATGTTGATGAGAATAAAATCATTATACTTTACAATCCTGTTGAAGATTCAAAGCAGAATGAAAATGAGAATCTGAAAAGAAAATTTAGTCTTTATGATAATCATAAAATAATTTTGTTCCCGGGGAGAATTAATTCTGAAAAAGGTTATGACAAGCTAATCCGCGCATATGAAATTGCATGTGTAAAAAATAAAAAGCTAATGTTAATTATATGCGGACAAATTGAAGATGAAAATATTAATAAACTGAGAAACAAACTCACCGTGCCTGTTATTTATTTACCGCCTTTAGAAAATATTAAACAATTATATTCAATCTCAGATGTTGTAATACTACCTTCAAAAAAAGATTCATTTCCTTATGTAATGCTTGAAGCAGGTATTAATAAAAAATCTTTTATCGGAGGGAATACAGGTGGTATAGCAGAATTTATTGAAGATGGTGTAAATGGTTTGCTGATAAATCCTGAGAATGAAAATGAAATCGCAGAAAAAATATTATATGTAGTTGACAATAAAGATAAAGCAAATTTGCTCGGCGAAAATCTTTACAAGAAAGTTAAAGAGAATTGTGATTACAAAATTTATTTCAGTAAAGTAGAAGAAATTTATAATTCTCTTTTAAGCAATTAATGATAACAGAAAAACTCATCTTATCATCAGAAGAAGTTATAGAAAAAGTTTTTGATTCGTATAAACACAATCATGGATTTCTTCTGACCTACCTTAACCAGCATTCATTTAATATTTATTTTGAAGATGAAAAGTACAGAAGCCTTCTTGATGAAAACTTTAATGTTTACCAGGCTGATTCGGGGATGTATCTCTTCTTAAAATATCTGAAGAAAAAAAATGTTAAAAGAATTGATGCAACAGAACTAAATGAAAGAATAATTAATAAAATTATTGTAGAAAAAATTCCTGCTGCAATAATCGGAGGAAAATTTAAAGAAGAATTCATAAAAGAAAAATCTTCTGAAAATAAAATAAATTTGTGTTACTATCATCATGGTTATTTTGATGAGAATGAATATGAAAAAGTAATCACAAAAATAAGTTCGTTAAATGCAAATTTTATTTTTATCGGGATGGGCATCCCCAAACAGGAATATTTCGCAGAAAAATTGAATCAGGAATTAAAGAATAAAATAATTATCTGTACAGGAAATTTTTTGGAATTTTATTTTGGGACTGTAAAAAGGTCACCACTGCTTCTTCGTAAAGCAAGACTTGAATGGGTGCACAGGTTATTCACTGAACCCAAAAGGTTATGGAAACGATACATTATTGGTATACCGGTATTTTTTTACAGAGCTTTAAAAAGTTTGTGAGATATAATTAAAATATTGTCTTGAATAGTGATTGAACCGGGAATATATTTACTGCAATTTTAACTAAAGCTGATGAATAATTTTTACAAAGTATTAATTTTTACCGCACTAATATTCACTGAAATTTTTCCGCAGGTTAAAGTCAATCAGATAAAAAATAATCCTGATGGTATTATACTTATTTTAAATTTTACAGAAGAGCAGCATCATTTGTTAAGTGAAGGGGATAAAAGAATAATTGAATTTAAAAATTCGTTAAATGAAAGTTTACCGGGGAGCCCTCAGCTTCCTTCAAAAACTATTATTGCAGCAATTCCGCCATACTCAGAAGTTTTACTGAGATTATCTGAGAAAGAAACAAATATTATTCCTGATGTTGATATAAAAATTAATCCTGAGATCGAACTAAAAGATGATGTAATTCAATATCAAGATGCACAGCCTGAAGCTGAATATTTTCCCGGTGATATTATTCCTCTTAATGAAGTTGATATTGTGGGATATACCTGGATAAGAAATTATTATTGTGTTGTTATAAAAATTAATACTCACAGATATAACTGGAAGAAAAAAGAGATAACCATTCTTAGAAATGCGAAGCTTGAAATAAAATTTAATAATGTTAAACCATTCAGTATAAATTCTGAAAGTGAAGCGGAAATTGATAAAGCACTAAGTGAAATAATAATTAATTATGATTATGCTGAAAACTTTAAATCATTCAGGCAGTTTGCTGATACAACAGGTGAGTGGATAGACTATGAAAATGAATATGTAAAACTTGCAGTTAGCAGTGATAATATTTATAAAATTACTTATGATGATTTGCAGAGTTATGGAATTAATCCTTCAGCAATTAATCCTTTAACATTTAAAATATTTTTTGAAGGAAAACAGCTCCCGGTTTTTGTTTCAGGTGAAGAAGATTTTTCCTTTGACCAGTATGATTATATAGAATTTTATGCAGAAAGAAATTATGGTTCTTCTGATTATAAAGAGATTGTTCCTACAGGACTGGATTATAAAAATTATTATGACCGCTATAATGATACGAATTATGTCTGGTTAACCTGGGGTGATGAAAATGGTTTGCGTGCAGATAAAATTAATTTTACTCCTGGTTTGACTGATTCCATAAAAACACATCTTGTTAAAATTCATTTTGAAAAAGATAACAGGCTTTGGTACTATGATGCAGTTACACCAAGAGTGCAGCTTCCTTTCTGGCAGGAAAATAAAGTATGGACATGGGAAATTATCAACAAAGGAGGAACTGTTTCATTTAATTTTAATACACCTGATTTTGTTCCGAATACTTTACTCAACACAACTGTAAGATTAATAAGTTATGCTGCAGATATAAACTTAAATGCCCATTCAAACGGAATTAGTATTAATTCAACTACACCGGCGGATACAATTATCTATAATTTTAAGCAGACAGTAAACCTTCATGGTTTATTTAATTCCAATATTCTTAATCAAACAGGAAATGTTTACAGGATATTCGGTCTACCTACTACTGCAGGTTTTCATCAATCATTAATTGACTGGGTTGATGTAGAATTTTTCAGGTATAATGTTGCTGTTAATGATTCACTCACAATTACAATTCCTGATTCTGTAACAAAATCTGAAAGAATTTTAGTCGTAAATAATATTAATGATACATCCGGCATTTATATTTATAAAATTAAACCGGAATTAAAATTAATTTCTTCTTATAATTTTAATTTATCAACAATAACTTTTACAGATACAGTTGAGGGGGGAGACAGGTATTTAATTATAAAAGATGATAAAAAAACTAAACCGCGCTTTGTTGTTAAAAAACAATTTAAGAATTTAAGAGATAATACAAGGTCTGCTGATTATATACTGCTGTCAAATAAAGTACTTGAAGAATCTGTAACAGAGTATAAAAATTTTATTGAAGAAGAATACCAGTTAAAAACAGAACTTGTTTTCATAGATGATATTTATGATGAGTTTTCATTCGGGATCGAGAGGGCAGAAGCAGTAAAAGATTTTTTGATATCTGCATCACTCAATTGGCAATCACCTAAGCCATCTTATCTTACCATTATAGGTGATGCAAATTATGATTATAAAAAAGTAATTATACCGCCTGATAATAATTTCAGAAAAAACCTTGTTCCTTCGTATGGTAATCCTGTAAGTGATACCTGGTATACAACCTGGGATAGTCTGAATTTAAACATTCCCCAAATGTTTGTTGGCAGAATACCAGCAGAAAATAATGATGAAATTTATTTTTATCTTGATAAGCACAGGACATACATCCATCGTCCTTATGATGATTGGAATAAAAACTTTATACTTTTTAGCGGCGGTGATATAAGCAAACCGGGAGAGCTTTCACAAATTAGAAATGCAAATCAGAATTTACTAAATACACTTATTGAACTGCCGCCTGTTGGTGGTGAAGGAATTCATTTTTATAAAACTATTAATCCCTTAAGTAACTTTGGTCCTTATTCATTTAATGAAGTGCAGGAAGCAATCGATAACGGAGGACTTTTTATTTCGTACATTGGTCATTCCGGTACCCAAACCTGGGATAATGGTATTGTTTCAATTTCTGATTTGCAGAATGCATATAATGATAGGAATCCTCTTGTAACAGATTTCGGATGTTCAACCGGAAAATTTGCAGAACCTGATATTGATGCTTTCGGTGAATTGTTTGTTACCACAGAACCGGCAGGGGAGGCAATAAATTATCTTGGCAATTCAAGCTGGGGATATCTTTCCACTTCACTTCAGTTCCCGCAGCTTTTTTACAGCCAGCTTTTAATTGATACTGTTTCATCTGTAGGTGAAGCTCATTTAAAAGCAAAGCTAAATCTCTTTTTACAAAGCGGCTTTAGTGATGTTAACAGAGTTTTCAATTTCTGTAATTTTCTTTTTGGTGACCCTGTAGTAAAATTTAAAACTCCCGATAAACCAAATCTCACAGTTAAAGAAAATTCATTCAGACTTTTACCTGAATATCCTTCTGAACTGACAGATAGTATTTCATTGTTTATTGAATTAACCAATGCAGGCAGAACTGAAAATGATTCTTTCAAAATTTCTTTAACAGTTCACAGGCTTGAAGAAACAATATTTCAGTATGAAAATAAATTGCCTCTGCCTTTGTTTAAAGATACATTGCTTATTAAAATTCCTGTTGAAAACAGGGTAGGGCAGCATATTGTTAATATTAATTTAGATATTGAAAACTCAATAGATGAGATTTATGAAGATGATAATGCAGCTCAATATGTTTATTATATTTTTTCAACTTCAGTAAGACCCTTTGAGACAGAGAGATTTTACAGCACAAAGCGGGATAGTCTTATTGTGCTTAATCCCGTTCTTATTTCAGATGAGAATTTAAAAGATGTTGTTGTTTCTATTGCAGACAATCCTGATTTCAATAATGCAGCAGAAATTATTACAACAATGGATAGTGTTTCTACAATTATTAACCTTAATAATCTTCAGGAGAATAAAAGATACTGGTGGCGGACAAAATTAGGAGGTGCAGGTGAATGGTCAACTTCTTATTCTTTCTTTAATGTTAATAAAAATTTTCAATGGTATGCTGATGCTGAATCATCTAATGAAAATGATTTTCAGTTTCAAAATGTAGTTTATGATTCTTCATCAAATTCATGGAAACCAGGTAAGCAGGAAAATATTTTAAGAGTTCTCTCGGCCGGATTTAATGCTGGTTCTTTTGCATCGGTTCTTTACAATGGGCAGGAATTTCTGCCGAATACTTATTTCTGGGGGATAGCAACGGCAGAAATAGATTCATTTTCTTTACAGCCTTATAACATAAAATATTTCCTTTATTCCGAACCTAATACAACTGCTGATTCACTTATTGCATATCTTGAATCTCTTTCTGAAGGAAAAATTATTGCAATGACAATTTGTGATGACGGTGCTCAGTCTGTTCTTGGCTTCAGCGGAGGTACTCCGGTTAGAAGGGCAATTGAAGAATTCGGAAGTTATTATATCGACAGTGTAAGATACCGGGATTCGTGGTGTATGATTGGAAAGAAGGGAGCACCAACCGGAACAGTCCCTGAAAGTTTTAAGAAAGGTGCTGATATTGCTGAAACAGGAGATACAGTTTTAATTAATCACAAGCAGGGATATGTTGTTTTTCCTGCAGCAGGAAAATCTTCGGAATGGATTAATATTGAGAAAGAAGAACAGGTTCCCTCAGGAGCTTTAATTGAATATTATCCTTTAGGAATAAAAACAGATGGTACAACAGATACACTCGATGCTATAAACTTTCAGAATAATTCTGCATCTCTGGAAAATATTAATTCATCACTTTATTCTTCAATAAAAATACTTGCAAAATTATATGCGAATGAATTATATGAAGTCCCGTCAATAACATCACTGGGAATTAATTATATACCGCTGCCTGATATTGCAATTAATTACCAGGTAGTTAATATAGATAAAGATTCCGTTTCAGCAGGGGAGAATGTTGAACTTAATTTTGCGGTTATGAATGTAAGCAGTACACCTGCAGATTCATTCAGAATCCTGGTTGAAATTTTAAATCAAAATAATGAAAGAGAAACTGTATCTGATTTTATTGTTGATAATATTAATTCAAGAGAGAAAAAATATTTTAACACAACTGTAAATACTTTAGAATTATCAGGAGAAAATAATTTCATCATATCTGTAGATTTTGATAACCATATTGAAGAAATTTTTGAGGATAATAATTTCTTTACAATACCATTTTATGTCTTACCTGACACTTCTGTTCCTCAGATTAACATAACTTTTGATGGTACAGATATTCTGGATGGTGATTTTATTTCTCCGGAGCCTGAAATAAAAATTGAATATTCTATTCAATCCCCAAAACCTATTAATGATATTTCAGCGTTTACAATTTTTCTTAATGAAGAGCCGGTTGATTTAAATAATGCTTCGGAAGTATCATATCAGATAAATCCTGAAAACCCGAGAGTAGTAATAACATACAAGCCAATACTAAGAAGCGGGGAGTATGTATTAAGAATTAATGCTGATTCAGTATCTGTTGAAAAACATTTTATTGTAAATGAAAATGCTGAATTGATTAATGTTTTTAACTACCCCAATCCATCCAAAGGAGAAACTTATTTCACTTTTAAGCTAACTCAAATCCCCGATGAACTGAAAATAAAAATTTATACTATTGCAGGAAGACAGATAAAACAAATCACAAAAACTTCTTCAGAGCTGAAATATGATTTCAATACAATTTACTGGGATGGGAAAGATGATGATAAAAATGAAGTTGCTAATGGTGTTTACTTCTATAAAATCATTATAAGTAAGGATGGTACAACACGGGATGTAACAGAAAAACTAGCAATAGTAAAATAATTTTCTTCGGGAATTTCTTTTTCATATTTTCATTACCAAACAAAAAAGGATTTAATATGAAAATCATTTTTGCATTAATTCTAACATTATTATTATCAACCTATTCTTATTCGCAGTTTCAGCAATATCCCCGTCCCGGCGAAGGACAATTTACTGGCGGTGCGGGTTTAACATGGATTGACGGCGAACCTCATTACACAATTGCACTTGCACCTGAATTATCGTTTGCAAACTTTGGTGTTGGTCTTGACCTTCGTTTGACTTTTGATCCCGAAGGAAATATAAGAGAAGAATCTTTCAACGAATTCTCTGATTATATGAGCATCATCAGGTACATCAGGTATGGGCTGAAGAATGACCCTGTTTACATTAAACTTGGTGCACTCGATTATCATACAATGGGGCATGGAAGTATAATGTATCTTTACAACAACAGCCCTTCTTTCGACACCAGGAAAACCGGGCTTGTTTTTGATATTGATTTTGGTGATTTCGGTTTTGAATCAATCTACAGCAGTTTTGGTGAAGCAGGAGTTTTTGGTTTAAGGGGATATGTACGTCCTCTTCATTACACTTCACTTGCGCCAATTCCTGTTATTGGTGATCTTGAAATTGGTTTAACTTATGCAACAGATTTTCATGAATATGCCGGTGTAACAAAGGGCAGTTTTAATGATACAACAAACCAGTTTAATGTTTCCTCAGATGCAGGTTCAATAAGCATTGTAGGATTTGATATAGGGCTCCCGGTTTTATCAGGAAGTTTTGCAGATGTTACTTTTTACTATGATTACAATAAAATAATTGATTTCGGAAGCGGATCTGCTACTGGTATTATTGCACAGTTAAATCCTCTGGGATTAGTCCAGGCAACTGCTAAACTTGAAAGAAGATTTAATGGTGATGAATATATTCCTTCATATTTCAATTCTTTTCATGAAATAGAAAGATTTAGAGTAATTAATAAAGAAACAGGTGTCTTTCAGAGTAAAGCTCAAATGCTTGCTGGGTTGAGAAATAATGATGATGGCTGGTATGGAGAACTTGGAATTAATGCACTCGGACTTCTTTATGTTATCGGCAGTTACCAGAGATTAGATAAAACTCCAAACAGCGGAATACTTCATCTTGGTTCTGAAATTGCTCCTGAAGAAGCTCCTTTTGTTTTAAGAGCAGGATATGATAAGATTAATATCAGAAGTGAAGAAGATATCTTTACTCTTGATGATCGTTCATATCTTTTTACCGAATTGGGATATAAACCTTATCCCTTTATGGTTGTATCATTGGTTTATCACTGGACATTCACTCCAACCAGGGATGCAGATGATAACATTGTTGGATATGAACCACAGAAAAGAATTGAACCAAGAATTTATTTTGTAGTTCCTTTTGGATTATAAGAAAGGAAGTTTATTTAATAAAAAAGACCTCGCTTAAAAAACGAGGTCTTTTTTTTGAAGTGTTATTTCCCAAATAAAAATTACTTGGTCAAAATCATCTTCATTGTTTTGCTGAATGATTGGCCGTCAATACCTGCAGCATCTATTCTGTAGAAATAAACACCGCTGTTAAGATTTGAAGCATCAAAATTAATATTCTGAACACCTGCAGGAAGATTTCCATTTACAAGTGTAGCAACTTTTTCACCTAAGATATTAAACACTGTTAAAGTTACCTTTGAATCAACAGCAAGTGAGAATTCAATTCTGGTAACTGGGTTAAATGGATTAGGATAGTTCTGAGACAAACCAAATTCTTTCGGTGAAGTATAATCAACATTAACTTCATTTGAATAAGAGAACGAACCATCATAATCAATCTGTTTTAATCTGTAGGTGTAATTTCCATCTGCTAATTCTGTATCTGCAAATGTATAATTCTTAGGTTCAGTAGTTGTACCAAATCCATTTACAAATCCAATCTTATCATAAACACCGTTAGATTTTCTTTCAATTTCAAATCCATAGTTATTGGTTTCAGTTGCAGTTTTCCAGTTCAAAACAACTCCATTATCAACTACAGAAGCCGTGAATGAAGTGAGTTCAACTGGAACAACATTATATGGAATTCCGAATCCGCAGATCTCAGCACCATACTGGAATTCACCTAAGAAAATTGTAGACCCATCTGTTGTATTAACAAGTCTTAACTCACCGGTACCATCATTATTATCAATATTATATGCTGCCATATAAAGACTTCCATCTTCCAGGTTGAACTCCATATCCTGAGCATAGGAAGCATCAAAACCAATTGGTCCTATAAGGGTAGCAGTACCTGTGATTTTATCAACCTTATAAAGATTATCATTGGTAATATTAACAGAATATAATTCTCCGTCAGGTGAGCAAGCTAAATTAATAAATGTTGATGAACCAAGTGCACCAACTAAAGTAGCTGCTCCAGTGGTCGTATTTAAAGTATAGAGATCTGAACCTGAAACAGCATAAAGATTTCCTGTAGTATGATCGTAAGCTAATCCATTTAGGTTAACTGTAAGTCCGGCATTACCGATTAAAGTCATTGCACCAGTAGCAGGATTTATTGTATAAAGATTTCCGCCCGATCCTGTTGAAGCATCATAATATTCAATAGCATACCAGTAGCTGTCACCATTTGGAAGATCTTTCCTCCAGGTACCTCCGGAAATAAACTGTGCTGATGTTGTACTTCCTAAAGAAGTCATAACACTCGGATCCGGAAGATTGAAACTGCCAGGACCTTCAGGTAAAGTTGAAGTAGGATCATATGCTATATAAATATAGGATAGTTCGACATCAACAACTAATACTTCCATTTCCATACAATTATTATCAGGATTTGGATCGCCTGCCATTTCAGTACAAACATTTACAGTATAGGTTACACCCATCTGGGGAATCCAATCATCAAAAGAAACCTGTTGAGTTTCCAAAGATGCAAGATTAGTAACAGTTTTGGTTGATGTATATGGTGTGCCACCTGTAATAGTCATTGTAACATTAAATGTTGCAGTCTGATCACTTAAACTTTTTACAGTTGCTTTTGGTGTAATTAAAGTGGGTCCTACTGCCGGAGGTATATCTACTGATATAACTGCCATATCATTAGTTAAGAGAACATCATAAAAAACTTCAAGATAAGGAGGATTAGTTTCATCCCATCCATCGAGCTTAACATAATATGTTGTACTGTTGTCCCTTGATGCTATACCCACAGCAAACCAGTCATTAGTCAGGGCAGCCTGAAAATCCTCCACTGCTGTACCGCCAAGTACATATTCTTTCCATCCTGTTGAAAATGAGCTTCCTTCGTTATTGTAACTGTATGCCAGATTTTCAACCTCATTAGCAGTGATTGTGGAAATTAATGTAGCAGCATCTGTAGTAACAGGATCTAATGGAAGAGGAGTTATGCTCCAGTAAGGCCAATTTGTTTCATTTACATAGCCATGAAAAACTAATGATGTTACTAGTACATTATCAGGTATAGATGAAATATCAAACTTCACCCATCCGTCTTCAGTATCATATCCATTAATAAGACTAACTTGTGTTTTTGCAGAAGAAGTAGCTGATCCCGTCCAATAATCAACTGATTGCGGACTAACAATAGTACTGGTTCTGGAAGTTATTTTTGGAGCTTTATTTTTCCGATTAGTAGCTAAACCTTCGACATTATCTACCTTAAGCTGAGCAAATGTAAAAGATACAGAAAGTAAAAATACAATTGATAATAAAAGTCTGTTCATATAAATACCCTTTTTAATTTATTAACATAAAAAATGTATTGAAAGATTTTTTGTTCCGGATGTACCTCCTTTCTTTATTTTTAGTAAATAAAAAGGAAAAATGAAATTTTCTATTACTTTGCCTCAACAATATTTTCAATACTAGAAGAATCCATACATACTATATTGCCAATGGCAAATTGATGAATTGATCTGCTTGTTAAATAAAGATTTGTTTTTTGACAGGCCGTAAAAGAAAATACACATCAGCTATATATTCCGAATTTACACGAGCTATTTTACATATTTAAACTTATAATTGCAACATCATCATCCTAATTTCTCAATCAAAAAATTTTTTAACTCATCAACAGAATAAAAAATAAAATCCGTACTCAGTTTTAATATTTCATCTTTCGAATAACTATCCCACAAAACAGACGCAACTTTTACACCTGCTTCACGCGCGGCTTTAACATCACCTGTTGAATCCCCAATCATCAATACTTTACTTTTATCAAGTTTGAACTCTTCAACAAATTTTATAATCCCTTCTCCGGATGGTTTATGTTTAACAACATCATCGCCAGTAATAATTAAATCAAAATATTTATCGAGCTTTAATACTTCTAATGTAATTAATGTTGTTCCTCTTCCTTTTCCTGTAAAAACACCCAAAGGAACATTTTTGGATTTTATAAATTGAAGTACCTCTTCAATTCCGGGATAAGCTTTTGCAGTATGATGTTCATCCCTGTAAAATTTATAATAATCATTTTGTACTTCGGACAGATTGTCTGTAAACCATTCACTCAATATTGCATCTTCGGTGGGACCAAATAATTCAATAACTTCTTCCCGTGAAATATTTTTACTTAAATATTTTGTAGTTATGTAATTAAACGATGCGTGAATTAATTCCATTGTTGAGGCAAGGGTACCATCAACATCAAATATAATTCCTTCAAAATTTTTCATTTATCTTTCCATTCTTTAATCCTTTACATTAAAGGATTTTTTTTGATGAATTATTTAATTGTAAATAAACTATTTTTATCACTTCAAAATTAAGGAAAAAATGTCAGCTAAAATTATTTTAAAGAAGAATGAAGAGAGAAGAATAAAATCAGGGCACCTCTGGGTTTTCAGCAATGAAATTGAAAAGAGAGAAGGTGAAGCCTCTAATGGTAATCTGGTAGATTTGTTTGACTACAAAATGAATTTCCTTGGTGAAGGTTTTTATAATAAAAATTCATTAATCTCTGTAAGATTATTAAAGATGAATGATGGGGAAGATTTGAATTCTTTTTTCAGAAATAAATTGCAACAGGCATATAGTTTAAGAAAACAATTTTATCCTGAACGCAATTCATTCAGGATGGTTTTTAGTGAAAGTGATTTTCTTCCCGGTTTAATTATAGATAAATACAATAATACTTATGTGCTTCAGGTTTATTCTGCCGGAATGGAAAAGAATATTTCACTGATAGTTGAATATCTTAAAAAAGATTTTAATGCTGAAAATATCTTTACAAAAAATGAAAGTTATTTCAGAAACCTGGAAGGACTTCCGGAACAGGATGAAATTTATTTTGGCGAAATAAAAGATGAAATAATTAATGATGGTATCTTAAATTATAAAATTAGTTTTTCAACAGGACATAAAACCGGGTTTTATTTTGACCAGAATGACAACAGAATTTTTTTTAGAAAGATATGTGGAGATAAAAATGTTCTCGATGCTTTCTGCAATATCGGCGGGTTTGGGCTGCATGCTGCACACTCAGGCGCAAAGTCTGTTACATTTGTTGATTCATCATCATCTGCAATTAATTTTGCAATAGAAAATTTTAAACTGAACAAACTTCAGTGCAATAAAGAATTTATAATAGAAGATGTGTTTGATTATTTTGAAAAATGTATAAATGAAAAAAAATATTTTGATATAATTAACATCGACCCTCCGGCTTTCGCAAAAAACAGGAAAAGTCTTCCTGCAGCAATTAAAGGGTATGAGAAACTTAATAGGTTAGCGCTTGAATTAATAAATACAAAATCCGGTTCAGGATTCCTCTCAACATCATCCTGTTCTCATCATTTAAATGAAGATGAATTTTTAAGAATTATAAACAGGGCAGCAGTTAAAAGTAAAAAAAGAATTCAGCTTGTACATTTGAATGGTGCATCATTAGACCACCCGCGGCTTCTTTCCATGCCTGAAACATCATATTTGAAATATGCTGTTTTCAAGGTCTATAATGTGTAAATTAATTGATAAAAAAATGCAACGTTTTTATCTTTGCAGTCGTCTAACCTGCCGGTACTGCCTTGCAGTAATAAAGCAGGGTGGTTAAACTTATCTGAAGAAAATAATTTTCAAACACTTTAATGAGGTTTTATTTTGGATATATCTGCTTTAAATGAAAAAATAAAACAGGAGAGTGCTTTTATTGACCTTCTGTTTAATGAAATAGGAAAAACAATTGTCGGGCAGAAAGCAATGGTTGAAAGATTAATCGTTGGTTTGCTCGGCAATGGTCATGTTTTATTAGAGGGTGTACCTGGGCTTGCCAAAACACTTGCCATTAAATCACTGGCTTCTGCAATGCAGGCAAAGTTTCAGCGTATTCAATTCACACCCGACCTTCTTCCTGCTGACCTTGTTGGTACAATGATATTCAATCAGAAGGAATCAAATTTTTTCATTCGTAAAGGTCCTATCTTTTCAAACTTTATTCTTGCAGATGAAATAAACCGTGCACCTGCAAAAGTTCAGAGCGCACTTCTGGAAGCAATGCAGGAAAGACAAGTAACAATTGGTGAAACTACTTTTCAGCTTGAAGAACCTTTCCTCGTTCTTGCAACACAAAACCCGATTGAACAGGAGGGAACATATCCTTTACCTGAAGCCCAGGTTGACAGGTTTATGCTGAAAGTAAAAATCACTTATCCCACCCGTGAAGAAGAAATAAAAATAATGAAGCAGAATGTGGATACTGCTCCTCCGCAAATAAATCCAGTTATATCTCCAAAAGATATTCTTAAAGCAAGAGAACTTGTTCATGAAGTTTATCTTGATGAGAAGATTGAAAAATATATTCTTGATATTGTATTTGCTACAAGAAATCCAAGGGACTTTGGTCTGGATGGTTTAACAGAAATGATTAGTTATGGTGCATCTCCAAGAGCAACAATAAATCTTGCACTCGGTTCAAAAGTAATGGCATTTATAAAAAGAAGAGGATATGTAATTCCTGAAGATGTAAGAGCGATTTGTCTTGATGTATTAAGACACAGAGTAGCGGTAACTTATGAAGCTGAAGCAGAAGATATAACTCCGGAATATATTATCCAGGAAATTTTAAATAAGATTGAAGTACCATGATAAGTT